>Ga0209573_1000604_pt1 | contig 71538 bp, 52 predicted proteins | sample TNRBio252014_DNA_FD_185870 | JGI IMG/M metagenome (GOLD analysis project Ga0209573, IMG submission 185870) | Wastewater treatment Type I Accumulibacter community from EBPR Bioreactor in Madison, WI, USA - TNR Reactor_6/25/2014_ DNA (SPAdes)... | ecosystem: Engineered > Bioreactor > EBPR >...
CTGAGGGCTTGTTGGATGCAGAAGGCATTCATAGCCTAATCAGTGGTTATGGCAGTTTGTACAGCGCTATTTTACGCCATATAACCACTCCTTTCATTCTTGCTGCCCATGCGTATGCCCTGTCATTCTCCTCGCAGGCGGTCTTTCGCTTGGCGTGGGCATTGAGGCATCTGGACTGGCGGGGTGGCTTGCGGCGGGTGTCGGATCGCTAGGCTTGCCCACCTGGGCGGCGGGTCTGGCGCTGGCATGGATCGCAGCCCTCGTTTCCAACCTCATGAGCAACACATCCGCAGCCAATATCCTGCTGCCCGTGACTCTCGTCATCGCAAGTGGCTCTGGCGAGTCACCCAGTCTCATGGTGATTCCCGTCGCACTCGGCTGCTCCTTGGCCATGGCCATGCCCATTTCCACGCCGCCAAACGCGTTGGTGTACGCCAGCGGACGCCTGTGCGCCATGGACTATCTTGCCGTCGGTCTGCCCATGCTCCTGCTCGCCCCACCTCTGACGGTGCTTTGGTGCCGCTGGCTTGCATAGATGCGGGTGACGGCCAGCGCTCATTCACTCCCTGCACCTGGGCATTAGTTGGAACCCGGTGATTCCCGAGATAGTGAGACCACAGCTGAACCGCTGCCCATTCAACATACCGCAGCTACCGCAAATCGCACCGATCCAGCGTCATTCGGCGGCAGGCTTCACCACCATGACGGAGCAGGCCACACGGGAGAGCAATCGCTCCGCAGTGGAGCCTAGGAGCAGGTAGCGCAGATTCGTGCGACCTAGGGCACCGATCACGATCACCTCTGCACCCGCAGCACGGGCATGTTCAGCGATACCTTCCCCCGCCTTGCTATGCTCCACCGCGACTTCGTTTACACGCACGCCGCCCGGAGCATCCAAGGCATGGCCGTGCAGCCGTGCACCCACGCTTTGGAGCAACTCCTCACGCGGTGGCACCGAGCCCCCCTCAAGACTCACGCCCGATTCACCAAATGGACCCATCACGGGCAGCATGGAGCCGGGGTCCGTCCACACATGCAGCAGGTCCACCTCCGACGCCGTGCCGTCTGCCGCAGCCAGCTCAAAGGCAGCTGCGGCCACGCGGGCAGAGTGCTCGGAAAAGTCCAGCGCCGCCACGATCTTCGCGAACGCCTGCGGATGACCCGCACGCACCAGCAACACATCCACCACGCATTTGCGCGCCAATTTTCCGGCCACGGAGCCAGCGCCATCGGCATGATCCCCGGAACCAGCCACGCCGGCCACGAGTAAATCCGCGCCAAGGGATTTCACATGCTCCAGGATCTCATGCACAGGCGCGCCGATCACCAGAGTGACCTCGTAGCCTGTGGGCAATGTGGAATGGCCCAGCCACTCATCCAAAGCCTTCCTCGCATGTTCAAAGGAATGCTCCGCCGCGCTATCGAAAGGCTCCCGTCGCCCCTCCGCCAGCATGGTAAGTGCAGCACTGTCAATGACATGCAGCACGTGCAACGTCGCGCCGTGTTTCATCGCGAGTCGGGCGGCATGTTCGAGCGAGGCACGTGAGCCCGTGGAAAAGTCCACCGGGGCGAGGATGAGTTTCGGTTTCATGGTATGGAATGGAGGGGGGTGGTCGGTTGTTGAGAAAAGAGCTTCTAGAAAGCCTCACAGCACGGTGCTGTCGAGAAAGGGCTGGCCGGAGAGGTGATGGCGGAGGTTGGTGACGGTGACGCGGGCGATTTCGTCGAGGGCTTCTTTGGTCAAAAAAGCCTGGTGGGAGGTGACGAGCACGTTGGGGAAGCTGAGCAGGCGGCTGAGTTCATCGTCCTGCAGCAGGCCGTGCTCGGAGTGGTCTTCAAAGAAGATGCCTTCCTCCTCTTCATAGACATCCAGCGCCACGCCGCCGAGGTGGCCATTTTTCAGCACCTCGATCAGGGCGGTAGTATCCACGAGCTTGCCACGGCTGGTGTTCACGAGATAAGCACCCCGCTTCATCTGGGCGAGACTGCGCCCGTTCAGCAGATGATGGGTGTCCTTCGTCAGCGGCAGGTGCAGGCTGAGGATGTCTGACTGCGCGAGCACGTCGTCGAGGCTGCTGTAGCGGATCTGATTTTCGGCGGCCCATTCCACGCTGGGGAATGGATCATAGGCCAGGACATGGCAGCCAAAGCCCCGAAAGATCTGCGCGGTGCAGCGCCCGATTTTTCCGGTGCCGATGATACCGACGGTCTTGCCATGCAGATCAAAGCCGACGAGTCCGGCGAGCGAGAAATTGAACTCCCGCACGCGGTTGTGCGCACGGTGGATCTTGCGGTTCAGCGTGAGCAGCAGCGCCACGCTGTGCTCGGCCACGGCGTGCGGTGAATACGCAGGCACGCGGGTGATGGCGATGCCGAACTCTTTGGCGGCGGCGAGGTCCACCTGATTAAACCCGGCACAGCGCAGCGCGGCATGGCGCACGCCAGTGGCTGCGAGCTGCTGGAGGCAATCCCGGTCGAGCTTGTCATTCACGAAGACACACACGGCGTCACTGCCAGCGGCGGTGGCGGCGGTCTCCGCCGTGAGGCGGAACTCGTGGAAGCGCCAGGTCAGTTCCTGCGAACCTGCGGCGGCAAGCATGTAGTCGCGATCATAGGGCTTGGTGTCGTAGAAGGAGATCGTTTTCATGGGGGCTGGGTGTTCGGGTTTTGGGATGGGGTGCAATTATTCGATCGGCACAACCTTGCCTTTATGGCGGCCAAAGCGGATCCATTTTTCGAGTTCGATGGCTACAAAGGACAACAGCGCGACGCCTGTGATGCGCAGCCAAGCCCCGGCATCCAGCGGTGCGGTGTGGAAGAGGTGGTGCATGAAGGGCGCGTAGGTGAAGAGAAGCTGGGCACCGATCATGCAGGCCGCGCCCACGAGGGCGAGCGGGTTGCTGAAGAAGCCGACATAGAAGACCGAGTGATTCAGCGAGCGGCAGCTCATGAGGTAGGCGACCTCCACCATGACGATGACATTGACCACGGCCGTGCGTGCTGCGTCGATGGATGCACCGCCGATCTTGGTTTCATAAAAGTAGAGCCAGAAGCCGCCGATGACCATGATGAGCGAGATGAGGCCGGTGCGCATCATGAGGGGAAAGGTGAGCAGCGGCAGCTTCGGATCACGCGGAGGGCGGTCCATGAGGTCGTCCTCCTTCGGCTCAAAGACGAGCATGAGGCCGAGGAAGATGGCGGTGGACATGTTCACCCACAGTAGTTGCACGGGCACGACGGGGAGCGTCACGCCGAGCAGGATGGCGACGAGGATGATGGAGCCTTCACCGACGTTCGTGGGCAGGGTCCAGACGATGAACTTGCGCAGGTTGTCAAAGACGCCGCGGCCTTCTTCGACGGCGGCCTGGATGGTGGCGAAGTTGTCGTCGGTGAGGATCATGTCAGCCGCGCCTTTTGCCACATCGGTGCCGGCGATGCCCATGGCGATGCCGATGTCTGAGCGCTTCAAGGCGGGCGCGTCGTTCACGCCGTCGCCAGTCATGGCCACGACATGGCCGTGGGCCTGGAGAGCGGTGACGAGACGCAGCTTTTGCTCCGGGGCCACACGGGCAAAGACCTCCACGCCATGGGCGAGGGTGGGCAGGTCGGCATCGCTGATTTTTTCCAGATCGCGACCGGTCATGACCTGCACGCCGTCGTGGTCGGCGATGCCGAGTTTTTCAGCAATGGCTCGCGCGGTGATGGCGTGATCCCCGGTGATCATTTTCACACGGATGCCAGCGCGGCGGCAGTTGGCGACGGCGTCGATGGCCTCCTTGCGCGGCGGGTCGATCATGCCTTGCAGGCCGAGGAAGGTGAGGCCCTCCTGCACATGCTCATGCATGAGGTCATCGCTGGTGTGTGTGGCATGAAGCCGGGCAAAGCCGAGCACGCGCATGCCCTGCGCGGCGAGTTTTTCGACGGAGTCACGGATGGCATCGCGGTCCAGCGTGGTGAGTGAGCCGTCGGCGGCGAGTGTGCCGGTGCAGCGGTCCAGCAGGCGCTCCACGGCACCGACTTTGTAAATGGTGCGCTGCCCATCAAGCGCGTGCAGCGTGGCGCGGAACATGTGCTCTGATTCAAAAGGGATCATGCCGAGACGCGGTGCCTGGCCGGTCATTTCCTCGTGAATGAGGCCCGCCTTGGCTCCGGCGACGAGCATCGCGGCCTCGGTGGGATCGCCCTGCACCGCCGGGCGGCCCTCTTCGTCCTTCACGATGAGGGAATCATTGCAGAGCACACCGGCGCGGAGGCACTCCAGCAGGGCGGGATGCTGCGCGGGCTCGATCTTCTGTCCGTCGAGCCGCAGTTCACCCTGCGGATCGTAACCGCCACCGGTGATCTCGTAGTCGCGGCCTCCGGTGATCACATGCTGCACGGTCATCTGGTTCTCGGTGAGCGTGCCCGTTTTATCCGAGCAGATGACGGTGGTGCTGCCGAGGGTCTCCACGGCGGGCAGCTTGCGGATGATGGCACGGCGCTTGGCCATGCGGCTGACACCGATGGCGAGCACGATGGTCACGGCGGCGGGCAGGCCCTCCGGGATGGCACCCACGGCCAGCGCCACGGCGGCCATGAACATCTCCACCGGAGGTTCGCCACGCAGCACGCCGACGAGGAAAGTGGCACCCGAGAGGCCGAGGATGATCCACAGCAGCAGCTTGCTGAAAGCGGTGATCTTTTGCGTCAGCGGTGTGGAGAGCTCCACCGCATCGGCGATGAGCCAGGCGATGCGGCCCGTCTCCGTTTTATCGCCCGTGGCCCACACGAGTCCCTCGGCGGTGCCGTAGGTCACGGAGGTGCCTGCAAAGGCCTGATTCTTGCGGTCGGCCAGCACCACATCTTGCGCGAGGGGATCGGCATGCTTGTCCACCGGCACGCTTTCGCCGGTGAGCGGGGATTCATCCACTTGCAGGCTGTTCACCTGGAAAAGGCGCAGGTCCGCAGGCACGCGGTCGCCGCTTTGTAGCAGCACGACATCCCCCGGCACAAGCTGCGCGGAGGGCACGCGCTGGCGGCGGCCATCACGCCGCACCGTGGCCTCGGTGACTACCATTTTGCTCAGCGCCTCGACGGCTTTTTCCGCCTTCGACTCCTGGATGAAGCCGATGATGGCATTGATAAAGACCACGCCAAAAATGACGCCCGAGTCCACCCATTCATGGAGAAAGGCGGTGACGAGCGATGCGCCGATCAATAGATAAACGAGCGGTTGGTTAAACTGCTGGAGGAATCGCTTCCAAGCCGGTGTGCCGCCGCGAGCACTGACGACGTTGAGGCCGTATTCCTGCTGCCTGCGCAGCACCTCCGCGCCCGTGAGGCCCTGCTGGCAGTCAGAGTCGAGGAGTTGCACCACTTCGGTGGTTTTGAGCTGATGCCAAGTCAATGCAGCAGCTGAGGATGGGAGGGGTTTCATTAGGTGCACGTAATTCCGGCGGTTCGATCAGGCAGTACGAGATACACCGCTGCGACACATCCCCCTCACGGAAGCCCCCACAAGCACTCATTGGCCAAGATCTGGTTTGTCTGGCACAAAATGAGGACACCACCGTATGCGTGAAATTGCCGACCGCCCTGTCATCAGGATCAGCAGCACGCCTGGACTCGATGTCTGCCAAACATTCGATGGCGGGCACGTATAGGACAGGGTGAAATCGCTCCTGCTTCTTATCCTCTGCTCCGCCTCTGCCCTGGCGGTCCAAATCGCTCCGTTCCGCGCCGATGTCACACCCCCCATCGGCGCGCCGCTTTGCGGTGGGCTGGTCAAACCTGCCGTCGGTGTCAGCGAGCCACTGCTCGCACTCGGCGTGGTGCTCTTGGGCGATGAAAAACCGGTCGTGCTCTGCGCCATCGACTTCTGCGAAATCCGTGGCGCAGACCACATTCACTGGCGCGAGGTTTTGGCAAAGGCCGCAGGCACTTCGGCAGAGCGCGTCGCATTGCACTCGCTGCATCAGCATAACGCACCACTGGTGGACAACGCCGCACAAAAGATCCTCCCAGAGATTGGCATCCTTGATTCGGCGGCAACTGAGAAGGCGCTCGCGGGTGTGGCCGCAAGCATCGAGGTCGCCCTAAAAACCCCGCAGCCCGTCACGCACATCTCGACCGGGGAGGCCAAGGTACTGGAAGTGGCCGGGAATCGTCGGGTACAAGTCATCGATGGCAAAGTCGGTAAAATGCGCGGCAGTGGCTCCAAAGACCCAGTGCTGCGTGCGCTGCCAGAGGGCCTCATCGATCCGCTTTTGAAGACAGTGAGCTTTTGGAAGGGTGAGAAGAAACTCGCAGCACTGCACTATTACGCCACGCATCCGATGAGCTACTATGGCGATGGTATCGTGAGCCATGATTTCGCCGGCATCGCGCGGGAAAAGCGCACGCAGGAAGAAGGCGTGCCGCACATCTACTTCACCGGCTGCGGTGGCAACATCGGCGCGGGTAAATACAACGACGGAACCCCGCCCATGCGCCCGTTGCTCGCAGGCCGCATCCACGCCGCGATGGTCGAGTCCGAAACAAACGCAAAGCGTGTGCCCCTCACAGAAATCGAGTGGCGGCATGTGCCCATTGTTTTGCAGCCTGATCCCGAGTTTCCAGAGGAGCGGATGTTGAAGGTGATGCAAAACACCTCCACATCGAGTTCCCAGCGCATCAGTGCCGCACTGCGCATCGGCTTCATCCGCCACCGTGAGCCCATTCCCTTCACCAGCCTGCATCTCGGCGATGACGTATGCCTCGTGCATCTGCCAGGGGAGAGCTTCGTCGAGTATCAACTCTTTGCCCAGCAGCAACGCCCCGGCGGCTTTGTCTGCACCGCGAGCTATGGCGATGGCGTGACGGGTTATATTCCGCTAGAGCAATCCTTCGTCGAAGGTGGCTACGAACCCTCCCAAGCCTACGCGGCACCCAATTCAGAAAAAGTGATCAAACAGACCCTCTCAGACCTTTTGAAGAAATGACCATGAAACGCATCCTCCTCTCCCTCCTCGTTGCCAGCACCGCCCTCGCTCAAACCGAACTGAAACCGCTCCGGGCGGGCATTGTCGGCCTCGACACCTCTCACGTCCCGGCCTTCACCAAACTCTTCAACAAGGGCGAGACCACGGGCGAGCTCGCAGGCATCCAAGTGACGACCGGTTACACTGGCGGCACCGACATGCCAGCCAGCAAGGATCGCAAAGAGAAGTTCACGCAGCAGCTTCGCGACCTGGGCGTGGAGATCGTGCCGACCATCGCTGACCTACTCGCCAAGGTCGATGTGGTGCTGCTGGAGAGCGTGGATGGCCGCATCCACCTCCAGGAGGCACGGGAGATTTTCAAATCGGGCAAGCCAGTCTTCATCGACAAACCCGTCGCGGGTACGTTGGCGGAGGCCATCGCGATCTTTGAACTCGCCAAGCAGCACAACGTGAAGGTCTGGTCGAGCTCATCTTCGCGCTTCGGAGCCGATCTGATCGCCATGAAGTCGAATCCCGAGATCGGCGATATCCTCAGCGTCACAACCTGGGGTCCGTGCTCGTATCAGAGCGGCACGCCGGATCTCTTCTTCTACGCCATCCACGGCATCGAGTCGCTCTTCGCGCTCATGGGCACCGGTTGCGAGACCGTTTCACGCACCAAAGGCCCCGTTACCGACCAAGTCACTGGTGTGTGGAAGGACGGCCGCGTCGGCACCTATCGCGGCATCGTGAAAGGCAAATCGGAATTCGGTGCCATCGTCTTCGGCAGCGCCGGTGTCCGTCAAGGAGCCAAGACCATCAGCTACGAAGCCCTCTGCCGCCAAATCGGCACCTTCTTCCGCACCGGCACCCCTCCCGTCAGCGAGGCCGAAACGATCGAAATCTTCACCTTCATGGAAGCCGCCGATGAAAGCCTGCGCCAGGGCGGAAAGCCCGTCGAACTGGCCGATGTGCTCGCCAAAGCGAAGGCGGAAGCGGCGGAACTCCTCAAGTAAGCCCATGCGCACGCTGCTCTTCCTTTGCATCGGGCTTTTGGGCATTTTGCGAGCCGAACCGCCTCAAGTAAGCGTTTCAAACATCCGCCGTGTCTTCCACAATGGCGAGCACAACGCCTTCACCGACTTGTGCCGTTTTCGCCAGCATCTGTATCTAACATTCCGCAGTTGTCCCGATGGCCACATGGTCAATCCCACGGCATCGATCATCGTCTTACGCAGCGGTGATGAGGGAGTGACCTGGCAGCAGGTGCATCATTTCAGCGTCAAAGATCGCGATACGCGCGATCCACACTTCCTCGTCTTCAAAGACCGTCTCTTCCTTTACACCGGCACCTGGTGGAGCGGCAAGACCACGCTACCCCGCGATCAGTATGACATGAACCGGCACCTCGGCTACGCGGTGTTCTCCGACGATGGCACGCAATGGAGCGATCCGACGCTGCTGGAGGGCACCTTTGGACACTACATCTGGCGCGCAGCCACCCATGACGGCAAAGCCTTCCTCTGCGGACGACGCAAGGCCAACTTCGCGGTCGAAGTCATGGGCGAACGCGGCCACAACCAGTCCATCATGCTCGAAAGCGACGACGGCCTCACCTTCCGCCACCGCGCCTATTTCCAAAAAACCGGCGGCAACGAAACCGCCTTCCTCTTCGAGCAAGACGGAAGCGTCCTGGCCCTCGATCGCAACGCGGGCGGCAACTCAATGCTATGCAGCGCCAAACCACCCTACACCGACTGGACCCGCCGCCCGCTGGATCGCTTCGTCGGCGGCCCCCTACTGGTGAAATGGGGAGCTCACATCCTCATCGGCGGCCGTCATCAGACCAAGGAACGCAGTGCGATCACCTCCCTCGGCTGGCTCATCAATGACAAATTCCACGAGTTCGCCGAACTCCCCAGCGGCGGCGACAACTCCTACCCCGGCTTCGTCGAACTTTCACCGACCAAAGCCCTCATCTCCTGGTATTCGAGCCACGAAAAGGATGACGCGGGCAAGACCATCACGGCGATCTACCTGGCGGAGCTTGTGCTACAGGCGAGGTGACGTCATTTTTCCCGTCAAATCGTCCATCAGGCAATCTGAGCACTTGAACATGCCATTCTGACACTGTTAACATCGCTGAAACTCGGTCCGACTCGTGACATCTTCCTCCCTGACTGTTCTCCGCCGTGAACTGACTGCCTTTGGCATTCAGAACGCACGGATTTTGGGAGAAGGTCCAGCGCCAGACAGCGTCGATTACCTTGACCTGATCCCGACTAGCACCTCCGAAGGCAATGCCTATCTGTTGCCAGAAGCCGTGGCTGAAAATCGAGGCAAGCCGCTGCTCTATGTGATTAACAGGTCCAGCCTGAGCCATGACCAGAACGACCGTGAAGTCGAATTGAGACAACTTCGGCGCACCTTGGGCAGCCGCGGGGAGCGAGCTTACCTTGGAATCCTTGAACCGGGTCAGCTAGCAGTCATTCCTGTTGCGCTCGAAAGTATCCTGCCAGAAGCCGAGGTTTATCGAGCTGGCACAGGTCGGGCACTCACTTTTTTCTCCCGTCTCTCGTTGGGACATTATGATGGTCAGGGCGAACCAGCCACCCCGGACTATGTGTATGATGAGATGCTCGCCCTGCTCAATCATGCTGCCGGAGAGCTGGCGGACACCCATCATATCGCTGGGAGTGAAGTTCTGTCGCTCATTGGCCGGGCGCTGTTCTTTCGTTTCCTTTGCGACCGCGAAGTAGTGAAGCCTGCTTCTCGACCTTTCATCGCCGCCAGTGCTGAATCACTGCGGCACAGCTTCGATACTCCGCAGGCTGCCGCCGAAACAAGCGCTTGGCTGGATGCCACGTTCAATGGCGACTTCCTTCCCTTGATTGACGACAGCATTCCTACGGATGATCGTCCGGCCCGAGAAGCGGCTTATCAAAACTACTTCACCAGCATGGATGAAGCTGCGAGGGACGCGGCCTGTCAGCACATGTCCGCCATTTTACACGGGCATCAGCCCGCTGGCGGCGGCTATCAGGCCCTCATGGATTGGGCAAAGTTCGACTTCGCCCATGTTCCGGTAGGACTGCTGAGTCAGGTCTATGAGAAGTTCAGTTGGCGTTGCAGTCCAGACGCCAAACAAACCAGCGTTCACTATACCCCTCGAAGGATTGCTGACTATCTCGTCGAAGAGGCGTTTCACAAACTGCCGGAACCCACCACAGCAAAAGTTCTCGACCCAGCATGTGGCGCAGGAGTATTCCTCGTGCTGGCCTTCCGCAAGCTATACCAAAGACGCTGGGAGGATGCGATTCAGAAAGGCGATGAACGCCCAGACAAGAAGGCCATCCGCGAGATCATGGAGGCGCAGTTGACTGGCTTTGATGTCAGCGAGAACGCACTGCGACTTGCAGCTCTCAGCCTCTACCTGACGGCAATTGAACTCGACCCTAATCCCTCACCACCGAGCGCCCTGCGTTTCAAGAATCTGCGCAACCGCGTTCTCTTCAACTGGCGGCGGAAGGGAATCGATCCTGAGACAGGCGTGGTCATTGGCAGCTTGGGTGAGCATGTCGGAGGCGAGCATCAAGGAGCGTATGATGTCGTCTTGTGCAATCCGCCCTGGACCAGTCTGGACGGCGAGGAGAACGACGCCATTGCCGATGAGGTGGAAAAGCTCAGCCGTAAAGTGATCAGCCGTCGCAAGGGTGTCGAGCACCTGGCTACAGCTTACCAAAACCCGGATCGTGTGCCGGATCTGCCGTTTGTCTGGCAAGTCACGGAATGGTGCAAACCAGAGGGCCGTATTGGTCTGGTGCTTCCAGGCCGGAATCTTTTCAAACAAGAAGCGATCCCCGCTCGTGCGCGGGAGACACTGTTCAGAGCTCTAGCTGTCACAGGAATCCTGAATGGGTCCAATCTTTCGGATACCAAAGTGTGGCCGGGGATGAATCAGCCCTTCTTCCTCCTCTTTGCACGCAATCGTCCTCCCAAGCCGGGTCATCTCCTCCGCTGGGTCACACCGCATTGTGACGTGAGCCTGAACAAGCGAGGCGAAATCCGCGTAGATGCCGAATCAGTCAATCTGATCAATGTCGAGAGCACTTTTGAGGAAACTTGGCTGTGGAAGGCTCTAGCAATAGGCACATCACTCGACGTCGAAGTCATTCGGAAGATCAAAGCCACCAAAGCCAAGCCTTTGATTGAATACTGGGAAGGCGAACTGGGTTTGGTGTCGAGTAATGGCTACCAAGTGAAGGCATCACAAAAACAAAGTGATGCATCGTTCATGAAGGGACTTCCTAATTTGTGTTCAACAAAGCTATTCCGTTTTTGTGTCGACACCACGGTGCTTGAACCATTTTCCCGCTCAACGCTATTTCGCACTCGCACGCCTCAAAATTACCTCGCACCGCTGGTTCTAACGCGAGAATCACCGCGTTTCGAACGCGCTTCTGGATGTGGATTGATTAGTTGGGCAGATGTTGCCTACAATGAGCGTTTCGATGGCTATTCTGCCTATGGTCACGCGAGAGGAAAGCTGCTGGCTCAGTATCTGCATTTATTCGTGCATAGTCAGCTTTGGCTTCACTACGCGCTAATGACCAGTCCACTGTTCGGAACTGAGCGGCGGTCAATTTATAAGACGGTCTTGGATGAGTGCCCGTTTTTGCCCCTTGCCGAACTTACTGAGGGTCAACTGAAAGACATTGTGGTGTTATCCGATCAATTACTTGAGGGCGACACTTCGGTGTTTGACCAGATTGACAAATTTTTCGCAACTCTGTTTTCGCTATCTCAACAAGATCAGCAAACGGTTGCTGACTCGCTATTATCTTCACTGCCGTTCAACACAAACAGAGTTCAGGCCTGTTCGGCTGCTCCAGACCAAATGGTCAAAGTGTTTGCGTCACGAATCGGTGTGATTCTTCGTCCGTTCGTTCGCAAACACGGCAAAGAAGTCCAAGTCACCGAGTGGCAGCCTTCGCCATCACTCGCCACGAACGATTCGCCGTTCAAAGTTCTCCTCGTCGGCAGCACTGGAACCTCAGTGGACATGCCGGACGAATTCTATCGCACCCAGATCCTGCCTCTCGCGAACGAAATAGGTGCCAGCCGCTTCCTCTTTGAGCTGCCGAACGGCCTCGCCGTCGCCATCCTCAATCAGCAACGCTACTGGACGCTGTCCCGAGCACGGCTGTGCGCGGCAGAGATTATCAATCGACACATGACGGTGTTCCATTCGTCATGAGAGCTCCTCTCAACATGTATGAAGAGCATGGCGGAAGTTTCGAACTGCCGCATCCTCCCATCGACATCTCCGTGCTGATCATCCTTGAGGACGCCATTCGTGCCGCCTGGCAACTTCTGCGTGATAGTCCGCCTGAAGGCCTCAACCTCACCGCTGACCTCGAAGAACCCATCAATTTTCACCTTCACGAAGCGCTGGAAGACCGGGTATTGAACCGCGGGATCGTGGATGGATTTGACGAATATATGTTCCGATCCATCCAGCCTGCGCCAGAAGTCTGTAACTTCTCCCGCAAAGAACTCAAGAAACGCCCGGACATGCTGGTCAAAATCACCGGACGCCCCTCTGTCGTGAAACCAACGCAAGATGGCATTTTCATCGAATGCAAGCCGGTCGATGCCAATCACTCGTTGACCTCCCAATACTGCAATCGCGGCATCACGCGTTTTGTTGTTGGTCGTTACGCTTGGGCTATGACGCAAGCCATGATGGTTGGCTACACACAGAAGGACCACGACATTGTCTCAGACTTGAAAGGTGCGTTTGCCAAACGGGTGACCACCGTTTGTCCGGCAAAGGAGCCATCGCCATGCACCGAAAGTGCCGGTGTCGTCATCACCGCACACAAACGGCACTTCGCTTACATGCAAACCGGCCAATCCGCTCCGGACATCACAATTCGACATCTGTGGCTAAGACGTGATTGAGGAGATGCTCTCGAAACAACTCATCGGCTAGCACGGAGTTCGTCACGAGCTCCTTGGCATAAGCATTATCCACGACACCAAAGGTGGTGACCATGGTCAGGAACAAGCTCTTCCGCGTTCCGGTGATGCGGCGGAAGGTGTCGCGCTTTTGCCGCAGTTCAGCGGCATACGATTTGTCGATGGTAAACGGCCCCTCGGAGAACTTCATCTCGCAGATGCTGATGGTGCCGTCGGCGCGGTCGATCAGGAGGTCGATCTGAGCTCCAGGGGCGGCATCGGAACCCGTATGTCGCCATGGTGACTCTGCGGTCTGGACACCGCCGATGCCGAGCGCTGCTTTGATGCGTGAGGCGTGTTTGAGGCAAGCCCCCTCGAAGGCGTAGCCCGACCAAGCACGCCATCTGGGCACGCCACGTTGTTTGAGCCAATGCCCGTCGTCAGCCGACTTTCGACCCAGCGGTGCGATCCACGCATGGTGGAAAAGCGAGAACTCGTCCGCCAAGCGGATCACCACGTCCTTCTCACGTTTTCCGAACGGGACGCTCATCTGGATGAAACCGGATTCCGCCAGTTCACCGAGCCGCTCGGTGGCCGTTCCACCCGAGGGCAATCCGGCGGCGGCTAGCAATTCGGTTCGCGTGAGGCCGCCGGGTTTCTTGGCCAGTGCCTTCACGATGGCGAGATGCTCAGCAGGTTTATCAAAGAGCGAGGCGTAGAGGTTTTCAAACTCCGTCCGCAGTTCTCCCTGCGGATGGAAACAGGTGCTGTCGATGATTTGCGCGGCTGACCAGCCCGGTTCTGCCATCTTGAGGTAATGTGGCACACCACCCAGCGCCATGTAGAGTTCGATGGTCTGGTAGTCCGTGAGGTCCACCCCGCGCGAGCGCAGGAATGACCGCGTCTCGCCCAGCGTGAAAGGCAGTAGGCGGATCTTGCGAGTCACGCGATTGTGCAGCCCGCCTTTGGCCTCGACCAGATTTTTTACCATCCACGAGGCTGCTGAACCGCACACGACCAGAAGCAGGTCACGCCGCTTCGACGCCCAGCTATTCCAAAAATGCTCCAGCGCAGGGCAGAACTTGGCACGAGCCGTGTCCAGCCATGGAAGCTCGTCCAGAAAGATAACATGCTTGCTGCCCTTTGCCGGAGCACGTAGCGACTCGATGTGGCGTGCAAGTTGCACGAACGCCTCTTGCCAAGTCGGCGGAGGCTGAAGTCCACCATCCAACCCTTTTGCCCGAGCCAACGCAGACGCAAAGTTGACCAGTTGGTCACGCACTGAAGCACCTTGCATCCCCGTCAGCTCGAAGCGAATCGCCTTACCGAAGAACTCCCGAATGAGGAACGTCTTGCCCACGCGCCGCCGACCATAAACGGCGATGAACTCGGACTCGGCGGAAGTCAGCGCCTTACCGAACTTCTCCTGCTCGTCTCGCCTTCCAATGACGTTGGATGTTTCTGGAGTCTTATTCATATCCAGCCAAAACATGGCATAAGTAGCTAGTTTTGGCTAGATATAAAAATTTATAACCAGCCAAAACCTCAATTTTTGAGGTCGTTTTGGCTGGTTATGAAGAATGCCTCAACCTTTTCGAAAGCCATCAAATTGGCAAAACATCGGCCCGAGCCCCGTACTCTCTTCCACCATGCTCACACCCACACGCCGACGCTTTTTTGAAGACTCGCTCATGGCCGCTGCGGCGGTCGCTCTGCCGAAAACCTTGCTGGGGGCCGAGACGGCGGCGATTTCGGCAAACGAGAAGATCACGGCGGCGATCATTGGCTGCGGAATTCGCGGGAAGGCGCATGCGCGGGAGCTGGCGAGGCTCGCGGACTGCGATGTGGCCTATGTGTGCGATCCGGATCTCGACCGTGCGGATGAGGTGGGCGCTTTGATGGTCGAACTGAAGCGGCCGATGCCGAAGAAAGTGCAGGACTTGCGGAAGGTGCTCGAAGACAAATCGGTGGACGTCGTTTTCATCGCCACGCCAAACCACTGGCATGCGCTGGCGGCGATCTGGGCAATGCAGGCGGGCAAGGACGTGTATGTCGAGAAGCCGGTGAGCCAGAATGTCGAGGAAGGCCGCCGGATCGTGCAGGTGGCGCGGAAGCTCGGGCGCATCGCGCAGACGGGCACGCAAAACCGCTCACGCGGCGCTTTGGCCGAGGCAGTGAAGTTCATGCGCGAGGGCAAACTGGGCGAGGTGAAGCTGGCGAAGAGCATCATCTACAGCGGCCGTGGCAGCATCGGTGGTCCGGCGGAATGCGTGATGCCGCCGAGGTGCGATTACGACCTATGGGCCGGTCCCGCGCCAATGACGAAGCTTAAAAGGCCGAAGTTCCACTATGACTGGCATTGGTTCTGGGAAACCGGCAACGGCGAGATCGGCAACAACAACGTCCACTCGCTCGACATCTGCCGCTGGGGTCTTGGCGTGACCGGCCTGGGTCGCAGTGTACTCAGTTACGGTGGTCGTCTCGGCTACACAGATATCGCCGAGACACCGAACTCGCAGGTCGGCATCTTCGACTTTGGCGACAAGACCATCGTCTCCGAAACACGCGGTCTCAAAAGCGCACCGTTTCATCCCACGATCAAATCCATGTGGTTCTTCTACGGCAGCGAAGGCATCATCGCCGATACGAGCCTCTTTGATCCGAATGGCAACCTCGTCCGCGCCTTTGAAGGCAAATCGGAGAACCACTTTGCCAACTTCCTCCGCGCCGTGCGCAGTCGCAAGCACACCGACCTCACCGCCGACATCGAGGAAGGGCATCAAAGCACCGCGCTTTGCCACATCGCGAACATCTCGTATCGCCTCGGCGCACCCACCCTCGTGAACGACATTTCAAAAGCTCTCGGAGACATCAAGGTTCACGAAGACGTGCAGGACACGCTAGAGAGAACGAAGCACTACCTCACCGAAGCCGGAGTCGATCTCGATAAGACGAAACTCACTCTCGGTCAGTATCTCCGCGTTGATGGCGACAAGGAATCCTTTCTCGAAAACGCCGACGCGAACGCTCTGCTCACGCGGGAGTATCGTGCGCCCTTCGTGGTGCCAAAGATCAGCGAGGTTTGAGCGCATCACTCCAGCGGTGAATGGACCACCGATAGGTTTTGGCGAAACAACCCCAACGATCAACGGGCAGGCAGCAGAGCGGCCCGGATGGCCGCTTTCATGATCGCTTCACTTCCCGGTGGCACCCAAGTCCAGCCGTTTAGATTGCTATCTTTTTCCTGCCATGCCCGCTCAATCGGGATGTAACCGGGTCCACTTTCGCCATAGCCTCCTACCATCACAAAACAATCGGGCCGACATCCCTGGGCAAAGATTTGATACTCGACGTAAGCCTCCGCAGGTAACAGCAGGAGCTGTGCAGGTCCGAAATCCACACTCGGCACAGCCACTTGATGGCCTTTGCGAACACGTTCATACCAAGCCAGACCCATCGCGGATTCGGAGCGATCAAAAGGCCTCACCGCACTGGCAAGTTGCTGTCGCAAGATCGTCTCCGTGTGACCTGGAGTATTGCGTGCCCCCAGCGGCATCAAGGTTTGTCGGAATGCCGCTGCCTCTAGGGGCTGCTGGGTCGTTGCGGACCAGGCGCGTCGCATCGCGTCGTGCAATCGGCGGGCCAGAATCTCCCGACTCTCCGGGGTGCCGGGATTCCATTTTCCTGCGGTGACATTGCCGGAGGCTCCGCTCATGTAGATGTGCAGAGCGGCCGGAAAGTCCTTCTGCATTAGTTCACGAGCTCGTCCTGGAAAGTCAGCGGACACTTTACCTTCGCCATACACACTCATTGGATGAACCGCATAGGCATGCAAGGCGCAGACTGGCTCCCCATCTTGCCAAAAGCTGATGGTCCGCAGCCAGGGATCAATGGTGCCCGGATCGGCAGCGCGGGCCTCAACATCTGCGGTTCGACTCCCACGCGCATAACTAACCATTCCATCCGCCCGGACAAAGCGTCGATTGCTGGCCACCTCGTGAACATCCGCCTTGCCGAGACCAATGTGGGTGATGCGTTTTGCCTTGGGAAGGCTCTCCCGAATTGCCTTTGCCACGCGCGCGATGCATTCGGCGTTAAAAGCTGGCTGGCAAATGGCAGCCACCTGCACGGGGGCCTCAGGTGCCGGAGGAGGCAGGTCTTTCCAGGCACCAGTGGCTTCCATATCCCGCAGCAGCTTTTCGGCATCCTCATCCATCACGGGTGCATCATGAACATGGGTGGCGTGCACCAGGACCCTTTCAGACTTCGTGCCCGCTGCGGCAGCTAGCCCGCGCTGCCATTCCTCATACGAGGTCCCGCGAATTTCGCACCAATCGAAACTCACCATCACCAATGGCAAATCGCCACCCAGGAGCACAAACCCCTTCGCATACAATGGATCAGCCACCTCCTTTGCAGGGGCGATGCCACCACCCATGCCCGGATGGCCCAAGGGCATCGTGACATCCACACTGAAGGTAGCCAAGGAAAAGCGCGCCGTCTCGGCCATGCCATGACCGGTGGTTAACACGATCCCGATGAAAATGATGAGAGACGATAGGGCCGACATAGCAGAGTTACGGAATCGCTGAGTCAGGTTGTACAGAACCGTTGCGACGATTCCCAAATAGACGCAGCTCCACCGAGGCCGGACATCGTGAGTCGTCACGATATCCGGATACCAAAGTCGGGCATGAGGTGGACCCTAGGGACTACTTTTTCTCTTCCTCGCCATGATCGCAGACGCAGGCGTATTCCCTGTTTTTGCAGGTCGGGCAGTCGTTCAGGTTCAGGTTGAACTTTTCGTTCACGGGCTTGGCACCTTCCTTCTCGCGAATCTGCACGACGGTGGGGAAGTCGTTGCCTTCAGGGATGGTCTTGTCGGAGACAAGCTTGTCCCCCACCTGAGTGAATGAAAGCTTTGTGGGTGCGGAGCGATCACCTAGCACCACGGTGACCACCTGTGTTGCCGGGGCGACGACTTTCAGGGCATCGTCAATAAAGCGGAGTTCCACCATCTTTTCCGCGTTCACAAAGAACTCAACGTGAGGCTCCACTCGGGTAATCAGCCGTCCCCCTGTGGGACCCGCTTTGGCGGCATGATCGTGGGCGTGCTTGCCTGTATCAGCGGCATGCAGAGTGAAGGAAATGACGAGGGTGAACAGGATGATGGTGACGAATCGTTTCATGGTTTTAGGTGGTGTTTTGGTAGGTTGCTGTGTCTTCGGTGGCATCCGCATTGGGCGAGAGTCACCGTGGAAATTCAGGGATCAATGCGAAGCCGGAGCATCATTCTGGATGGCGGCGTCTGCGGCTTTTCTGCCAAAGGTATAAAAGACGGTAGGCGTCACCCCGAGTCCGAGCAACGTACTGGTGATGAGACCACCGACGATGACGACAGCGACGGGGTGGAGGATCTCTTTGCCAGGCTGGTCCGCAGCAAGCACCAGTGGAATCAGCCCAATGCCAGCCGCCAAGGCCGTCATGAGCACCGGCACGAGCCGCTCCTGGGTGCCCCGAATGACCATCTTGCGTGTGAAGCTCTCCCCCTCATGCTGCATCAGATGCAGGTAGTGACTGATCAGCATGATGCTATTGCGCGCAGCGACGCCCGCCACAGCAATGAATCCGACAAGCGTAGCGATGCTGATATTGTTCAGCAGATAGTAGGTGAAGACGAGCCCGCCAACGAGGGCTAGCGGGATATCGCAAAGAACCTGAATCGCGAAGAACGGCGTCCGAAAATAGCCGTAGAGTAGAAAGGCGATCACGCCCAGCACCACCAAGGTGTAGAGCCCGATGCGCTGCGTGGCCTCCTTCTGAGCCTGAAACTCCCCCTCATAGGTAATGAAGTAGCCTTCGGGCAGTTTCACCTTCTCAGTGACCTCATCCCGCAACCGAACGACGATGTTCGACACGTCCTGCACACTCGGCTTGATCGCGATGGCGAATCGGCGCTGGCTGTTCTCGCGAAAAATGACGTTTGGACCTTTGGCCTCGCGCACATCCGCGACGAGAGAGAGTGGGATGCGCTGGCGGTGCAAGCCGTCGCCGTCATCCTGCACTTCGATGGGCAGCTGTGCGATCTTGTCCGGGGAGTCGCGCAACCCGACTGGCAAACGGATGATCAAATTCACGGAGCGCTGCCCATCGCGCAAGACGGCGACCTCCTTACCACCAATCAGCGTGGCAAGCTGATCATTCAACCTGCCTGGAGGAATGCCATACGCCTTGGCACGGTCCCGGTCCGCTTCGATCCGGAGTTGCGGGATCGATGAAGTCTGGTCCAGCTTACAGTCCTCAAAGCCAGGTATTGTCTTCGCAATGGCCTGAATCTCAACGCCGATCTGGCGGAGTCTGTCGAGATCTGGACCGAAGACCTTCACCGCAACGGGTGCGGAGACTCCACTCATCATGTGACCGATTCGATCAGCGAGCGGACCACTGACGACCGCGAAGACGCCGGGTACGGTCTTTAACCTCTTGGCGATGTCTTCGATGATCTCTTGGCGCCCCCGAACAGCCGTCTCACCGCCCCCCTTGCGAAAATCCACGTCAAATTCGGCAGTCGAGACCGGGACCACATGATCACCACGCTCAGCACGCCCAAGACGGCGGCCCACCTTCGCCACGCCTTCGACAGAGAGGATCTGCTGCTCCAGCACGTCAGAGATTTTATTCATCTCCTCCAGTGAAGTGCCGGGTGCTGCAGTGGCGGCTACGAGGGCGGTTTCCTCCTGAAACTTGGGAAGGAAGTCCTTGTTCATCCTCGGATAAAGCGAAAACGCGGCAATGACGATCATCAGCACGATGCCGAGCATGACGAGAGGTTGGCTGAGGCCAAAACGGAGGAGGGTGTTCTCCACCAGCCACTTCATGCTGCGAGAGAAAAGGCCATCCTTGTGCTCACGCCCTTCTTTCGGATTCAGCAGAATTGAGCACAGCACGGGGATGGCCGTGAGCGACACGATGAAGGAGGCCATCATCGAAATGATCGTGGCAATGGCGATGGGGGCAAAGAGCTTCCCTTCAACGCCAGTCAAACCGAGCAGCGGCAGAAACACTAGAATGATCAGCACGGTGGCGTAGAGGATGGAGTTCCTCACCTCGCCGGAAGCTTTGGCGATGATTTGCAACCGTGGGTGGGGATGAGAAAGGGCGGCATTCTCCCGCAAGCGACGGAAGACATTTTCCACATCCACAATGGCATCGTCCACCACCATACCGATGGCCACGGCCAGACCACCGAGGGTCATGCTGTTCACACTGATCTCAAACCCCTTGAAGACGAGCATGGTGATGCCAAATGAAAGCGGCATCGCCATCAGCGTGATGAAGGTGGTGCGGACATTTAGCAAGAAGAGGAATAGGACGATGGCCACCATGATGGCACCGTCACGAATGGCCTCCGTCAGATTACCGATGGCGTTATCGATGAAGTCCTTTTGCTGGAACAGCAGCGTGGTCTCCACGCCAGGAGGAAAGGTGGACTTTAGCTCCGCCAAAGCGTCCGTGATGTTTTCCGTGAGCTCCCTGGTATCAAAACCTGGTGCCTTGGTAATGGACATGATCACACCATAGGTGGCGAACTTCTCTGGATACTGACTCACGGTGGCATCGCCACGCATGGGTTCCACACCCCACACCACGTTTGCAACATCACCGATGGCAATGGGGCGATCATTGACCTTCTTGATGACCGAGCGGGCAATGTCGTCGAGCTGGACGGTCATGGCCAAATTGCGCACCATGATCTCCGTGGGACCAGTATTGATGAAGCCGCCCGTGGTCGTATTGGCAGCTTCCGCTGCTGCGAGTTCCAATTCATCAAGACCGATGTCGTTGGCCTGCATCTTGAATGGGTCTGGTTGGATCTCGATGCGTTTCACCCCGCCCCCCATGTTGAGTATTTCCGCAATGCCAGAAATGCTCTGTAGGCGACGCTTGATCGTCCAGTCCGCCAGTGATCTGACCTCGCGCGGTGGCAGGTAGCCCGGCTCACCCTCCTTCAATGTGCAGCGCACCCCGACGAGAAGAATCTCCCCCATGAGCGAAGCCACGGGCGTCAAGAAGGGCTCCACGCCACCAGGCAACTGTGCACGCACGCCTTGCAATCGTTCCTGAACCAACATCCTTGCCTTATAGATATCGGTATCCCACCCGAACTCCGCATAGACAAGCGACAGCGCGACATCCGAGTTTGACCGCAGTCGAGTCAGGCCAGCTACGCCCATCAGGGCACTCTCGATAGGCTGCGTCACGCGTGCCTCCACCTCCTCTGGCGCGAGCCCAGAGGCCTCCGTCAGGATGATGACCGTCGGCTTAGTGAGATCAGGCAGCACTTCCACGGGCAGTTCCGTGGCTGTCTTCAGCCCCATCACCATGAGGATAAGCGCAGCCCCGAGAACGACGACTCGGTTGCCAAGTGCCCAATGAATCATTCGGTTGAGCATGACCTACGCAGCCTCCTTTTCAGCGGGTTTGGCGACCGGCGCGTCGCGGTCATCATCGTTGCTGCTCTTCTTGGAAAAAATCGACAGTATAAGAAGCAAGAACAAGCCCCCGCAGGCATACATCCACAGTGGGCTGACTCCGCCTTCCCCTGGGTGATCATGGTCGTGGTCATCATGGGTGCCACTGGAGCCCCCCACAGCGCCTGCCTTTTCCGGCGTCAGCTCAGAACCATCCGCCGCATGTTCGTGACCGTGCGCGGCATCGAGCGCTTCTTTGAGCGAGACGCTGCTGGCTCCGGCAAAGGACAGCGAATACGCGCCACGAGTAACGACCTCATCTGCAGGAAACAACCCGTTGGTGATCTCTACAAAGCGGTCATTGATCTCGCCCACCGTTACAGGCGTTTTCACAAAGGCGTTCGCTAAATCGAAATCCTTCACATAGAGAAAGCGGTTCCCCCCTTCCCCTTGCAAGGCGGCACGGGGCACGCTCACGACATTGGTGCGTCTGCTCATGACGACGCTGAATTCCGCCCTCATCTCCGAACGCAGTTGTCCGCCGCTATTCGGGAGGCGAAAGATCGCATCAATCGTGCCGCTCTCTTTGTCGGCACTGGTGCCAAATCGCAGCATCTCCCCATCAAACTCTTCATTTGGCAGCGCGGCCACTTTGATGTGCGCAACAGTGCCCGGCTTCATCCCTCCTGCCTGATGCTCTGGCACTCGCGCGACGGCATAGACCTCGCTCAGATCTGTGATCTCCAAGATCGCCCTTTCAGGATCAATGGGGTCCCCTAAACGCACATCTAAGTGCGTAACGATCCCATCCAGCGGGGCCTTGAGAGAGATCACTGGCGGTGGATCACCCGGCTGGCGACTCTCTACTTTCGCGACTTCGTCACCCAGCTTCACGGCATCCCCAGGGGATACATTTAGCGCGATGATTCGGCCTGGGATGCGACTACTCACCGCCGCGATCTTGCTCGGAATGGCTTCAATCCGGCCCAGTGAAAATAGAGTGACCTCGAAGTCCGTTTCTTCGACTTCGACAGTCTCGATTCGGAGGTTTTTCACGCCAGTGTCATCCAGTACGACTGTGTTAGAGGCACGTTTTCCTTCGCCTTCAGCACTGAGAACGCTGGCTGAAACAAGGAAGATGAAAATTTGGAAGAGGGGTCGTTTCATGGTCGATCAACGGGTGGGACGAACGTCGTTAGCGATTCAAAGGAGCGACGGGCACGGCAGGAGCATGGCTGCCAATGGCGGCCTCGTAACGAATGCGGGCGAGGTGAAAATCACGCACCGCATCGAGTGCGGCAGCTTCGAGTTGGAGGCGTTGATCACGCGCTCGAAGAACCGTCAGCAGATCGGCCTGGCCACTTTCGTACGCCTTCTCGAGCTTGCCCGTTTGCTCGATGACAAGTGGCAGCAGGTTTTCACGGGTTTCACGGGCCAGATCGGCGTGAGCAAGCATTTCGTTCCTGGCTGTTTCAGCCTCGCTCGCGATCTGCTTTCCCAGTGCTTCACTCTCCAGCCGGGCGCGTTCGGCGCTCGCGGCTTTCTCGGCGAGCTGGCCCTCATTTTTGTTCCAAAAAGGCAGCGGGAGGGAGATTCGGAAACCGATCACGCCAGTCGCTTGGCGCGTAGTGCCGGATGCCCTCTGATACTCCGGTCCCGTGAAGATACCAGCGCTAATGTCCTGCCACTGGTTGGCTTTGGCAAGGCTGACATCCGTCTGCGAAGCTGCGAGCTTCGCCGCCGCCAACTGGTAGTCGGCACGCATCGTCCACCGCACCGCTTTGTCCGGCACAGTCATCTCAGGGAGCTCGCCAGAAAGAGACAGCGCCTCGCCAGGGGCGACATCTAGCATCGGTTTGAGTGCGCCGAGTAGGCTGCCGCTTTCCGCTTCCAGTTTGCGAGCCTCCACGATGAGTCGCTGCGCATCCAACTGGGCCTGCGCGGCATCGAGCGCAGACAATTCCCCCGCCTTGGCCCGCCCGAGAACGAACTCGGAAAGCTTTGCGGCCAATGCCGTTTGTTGCTGGCGCAACCAGTGCTGCTGTTTGATGGCAAAGATCTGCACCGCAAGGCTTTGTGCTTGATAAATGATGCGGCGCTCCGCCTCCTTCACCTCCAATTCAGCCGCGATAACCAACTGCGAGGTGAGTTGCTTCTCCAGACGCAAGCGTTTCGTGATGGGGAATGATTGATCGAGCGACACCATCACCTCCCCAGGTGAAAGCGAGGTCTCATTGCGTGATTCAAATCCCACTGTGGGATTGGGTAACAGCCCTGCCCCCAGATGGCGGCCGCGAGCCTCCTCCACCACCATGCGAGCCGCTTTCAACGAAGGATTGGCAACCCTGACGCGAGACTCAACCTCTGTCAGGGCGAGAGTGAGTGAGGGTGCTGAGGATGCGGCAGCGGAATAAAGAAGAATTGAAATGAGGGCGCGGAACATAAAGCGACGATGATTGGTGGTTGGACGAGTTAGCGATGCCCGGAGAGTGGGCGCAGCAGGCACGACACCTCGCAGCGGGTGTGTGCAGCACTCCGGCACCGTCCATCACCGCCTTACGGACGGGGCAGTGCGCGGGGCGTCAGACTAGCATCGACGGAGCTCGTGCCAGCAATGCCGCACGGCTCGTTAGGTGCCACGTCGCTCGCCTCAATTCTGGCGGCGCGGTGGCCATCAAGATCCCTGAGGATTCCGAGTCGGTATCGAGTTCGTCTTGGAGACGGATCATCGCCCGAAGCGGGTCCTCCAGCTCCGCCCGATGCATCTCCGGCATCGATACTGGCGCAGGGACTTGACTGTGGGAAAGCGTCGCGCCGGGACAGGAGGAAGGAGCGTGGTGCTCTTCTTCGTCATGCCCATGCCCATCATGGTCCTGGGTCAGACAATGCCCAGCCGCCTCATTCAGACAGCCGTCGGCCCCCAGACAGCACAACGATGCCGGGACCACTAAGGCCAACATCAGGGCTGCGAGGATTTGCCAGAAGCGTTTCATCAGGGGAACCAAAGCTTAGAGTCGCCGACAACATGAGATGGTCAAGGATGGATTTCATACCCGAATGGCAGCATCAAAAGCAACGTCATGGAACCAGCGCCATCCACATCGCTACCAGCACATCACCACGCTTCTCCTTGGTCGTCGCTGTCGCTTGCGTCTCCGCAACATGCACTGCCCTTGCCAGTTCCATTGGTTCCAGGGTTCCCTTTTTGAGATCCGCAAAGCCTCGCTCCCACACCGTCTTCACCGCTTCGGTGATCGGTGTATCAAGTTTGGCGTCATAGCCGGATAAGAAGCCTTTGGTGCCGAAATACTGGGCTGCGACACCACGGGGATCGCTTGAGGCCGCATCGACATCATTGAAGAAACTGATCATCACTTGGTGGGTGGCGAGCTTGCGCATCAAGACATCAGGATCAAGTTTTGCGGGCGTCGTTTTGGCATTCACCGCAAGGGCCGCAGCATGCCCGGCGCTTTCGCCCAGTTGCATCCAAACGGGTTCCAGCCGGATGCTACCCCAACCGACGTGGGAGGCACTGACGGCAACGGGGACGAGGAGGTTTTCGATTTCATTCGAGAGAATCGAGCGATACGGCACCTGCGCGGGGCGAGACTCCTCTCCGAGAAAGAGGATGCCATCCGTATTGCCCCCCTTGGTCTTAAGCGGCAGGCAGGCAACGGAATCTACAGGCCAGTCGGTAATCGCGATGCTATCCGTGTGAACTGGGGTCCTGGCGATACCATCTGCAATGACGTTGTCCTGCTCTCTAAAAACGTAGCGCCCGACGAGCCGACGCGCCTCACGGACGTAGATCTCGTAAGGCACGTGGCCGTTATCGGGAAATTCATCGGCAGCGAGACCGTAGCCCGCAAACTGCTTGCGCTCGGTTTCTGGGGCTGAGGGATCGTTTTGCACCCACCAAAGACGCATGAGCATGCCATCAAGGTAGCGCCTCGAAATGGCCTCGCGGGCGGACCAGTCACCACCAGGATACTCGTTCTGCGGACCGATGAGGCGTCCACCATTCCACGCGACCTTGCCATTGGGCAGATTCGGCACAAAGCCGCCACCACCAGCGGCCTGAGCGAGAGCAGTATCGTAGTTCGCAGGCTTCGCGACCATAATCCGGTTGGCAGGGTCACGTGTCAAAATGAGTCGGTAGTTGTAAGCCATCACGCTGCCATCAGCCTCGCCACTTTGCGGTCCTTCGACGATGTCGGCGGTGGCGTGGCTGTTGTATCGGATATTCAGCGTGCCTTCATCAGCGGCTTTGGGAAAGCCTCGCTGCCCCGGCCTCTTGTGGCGCTCTTGCGTATAGATGACGCCCGCATGTTTCTCGCCGTACTGGGAGCGTGATTCACGACCGATCTGAGTTTGGACACCCGCTGCAGCCATGAGGTCGCCTTCATACATGCCATCGGCGAAGACCTTGCCGTTGACCGTGAGCGTCCTTTCGCCGTGCATCGGCTTGAGTGTGACGTTGGTAATTAATGTCCCTTCGCGCTCCGTCTTCGCCACGATGTGGCCCAGCAGCACGGTCAATGTTTTCTCCTTCGCGACCATCTCGTTGAAAAGCATCTCGGCGATGCGTGGCTCGATCTTCGGCCTGTCGATATGCGCACGGCTGGTCTTGCTCGGCATCGATACGATGTGCTGCGTCGAGCCTTCGCCGTAGGTCTTCGCGTAATACTGTGCCGCGCCGGTGATCATCTCGCCATAGATCGGTGCCCGCAGGCCGTCATACGGTGCCTCCCAACCTCCAGCGCCACTGGTGACAAAGCCGCCTAGATGCTGCGTGTGGTTGACTAACAGCACACTGAGCCCCTCGCGGGCTGCCCGCACTGCGCACGCGATGCCGCCCGGCGTGCCGCCAATGACGACGAGGTCATAGGACTTGCCATCGACCTCGTGCGGTTTCGCTGCACTCTGCAACAGCATCGGCAGCGGGATTTTCACCGGCACAGCCGCGGCACTTGTCTTGATGGGGAAACCAGCATCAGCGCGTGTATTGCGCTCTGCCGTGGCCTCCGCCTCAGGAACGAGTTGCAGCCCATCGACGACGACATGACCGTCTGCGCCCGCGTTTGAGATTTCGACGCTGGCCGATTTGCCCTTGGCAAAGGTAAAGACACCCAACGAGCGCGGGATACCATCCTCCAAACAGGCTTCGCGTTGATTCTGCGTGACCACCTTTTCGCCATCGGCACTGCGGATGGTGATCTGCGTCTTTTGCGAACGATTGGAGGCCTCGACATACAGCAAACGCACCTCGTATCGGCCATCCGCTGGAATCTCGGGAGTGAACTTCGCCCCCGCGTCCGACTTCTTCGCACGATCATCGTGTCGATAGGTTGAACCAACGAGCGGGGTGAGTCTTTCGCTCACCTTCCACGCGCCAGTGTAAGCCGCCGCGTTATCGTCCAACACGATGCCCGCCGCACGTGATGCGGACACTCCTGTCTGCTCAAACTTCATGGCTCCCCCAGACAGGAGTGTCTGTGCCACTTCAGCTAACGTGAAGCGTGTGCTGACTACCGAATTCAGTTCAGCACCAGGGCGATACTTCACGTAGGTCGTCGCAACGAACGTGCCGTCCGGCAGCAATTCGAGGCCGGGATAGCCGCAATCGCTGGCCTTGTGGCTGTGTAGCAGCTTGATTTTGTGGTCGCCATCCTTGCCGCTGACGATGTCCTCATAGTGCCCGACCCAGGCGACGAAGTGGTTCTTCGTTGGGCTGTCACGACCTGTGTCGCGGAAACACACGACAAGCCGACCATCCGGTGCATACACCGCTTTGTGGCGATCACCATGAAACCCCGGCGGCAGCGCCTTCACCTCGGACCACGTCTTGCCCTCGTCATCGCTGGTGATGAAATGCGCAGGTTCCGAGCGGATGTTTTCTCGAATCAGGCAGAGCAATTGTTTGCCATCCGGCGAGCGCACCACCTCCGGCTCACAGGGTTTCAAATCTCCGAGATCGACCAACACGCGCCAGGGGCTCCACGTCAATCCGCCGTCGGTTGATTCGCTCTGGGTGACGACGTTCGACTTCATATCCTTCAGTTCGCCGGGCCGCCGGATGTTTGAGAGACCGATGAGCTTCTTCCCGCCCTCGACCGGTAGAATGGAGCAAAAAGGCATCACACATTCAAGGTCCACACTTTGCATCGGCGACCACGTTTTGCCATCATCCAAGGAGTAGGAACGTTGCATCGTCCCATTGTCCGGCTGCCGAGTCCCGCCGGGGCCCTGGCCCGCAAAGACAAACAACCTCGTCACGCCCTGCGGATCGGTGAGACGATAGAGCGCCGGGCAGTTGCGCGTCGTTTTCCAGTTCTCCGGCACTGGCAGCAGATCGCTCCAAGTCTTGCCGCCGTCATCGCTACGCTTCATGGGGCCGCAGGGTCCACCATGGCCTTGCGTCCACACACAAAACATCGTCTTGCCATTGGGCAGGAGCAGCGTCGTCGGGTGCCCCTGATAGACCTCTTCTGTCCCTTGGGCGATGACCACTTGGCGCGCTGTATCGCCAGAAAGATCGACGACTGGCAGAGGCTCCGCAGCGACTGCGGAACTAAAGGTGAGGACGGCGGCCACGAATGGGCGCAGAGCTGAAAAAGACATGAGTGATACACGATGGACACCCGAGGCTGCTATCTGGTCAAGCGAGAAGACCACTGATTCATGGGGGCCAATGGCAGACTCACTCGCTGGTCTTTTTCCCCGATTTCGGAGAAACTGGCACCCAATCGTAGTGCTCGTTTGGCACGTGACTGGTCTGCATGATTCGCAGCAGTTCGGAGGCAATCTCTGGGTGCTGCGCGGCGACGTCGGTCGTCTCAGCGAGATCAGTGTCCAGGTTGTAAAGTTCCAACGGTTTCTCCGCATTCTTGAGGATCCCGGTGCGCACCGCCTTCCACGGACCACGGCGCACGGCTTGCTGACCACCGTTGTTGTAGGCCTCCCAGTATAGATTTTCATGGGCCGTTTGATCTGCCTCGTGACCTGTGAGCAACGGCACCATCGAAATTCCATCGAGGCCTGCGGGAGGCTTCACGCCGGCTAGTTCAGCAAAGGTGGGCAGCATGTCCCAGTGCGCGGAGAGATGGGCGGACTCCGTCCCCGGTTTGATCGTGCCCGGCCACCAAGCGATGAATGGACAACGGATACCGCCTTCGTAGAGCTCGAATTTGATGCCACGCAGCGGACCATTGCCATCGAAGAACTGCGGATCCGCCCCACCGGCGGAAGTGGGGCCGTTGTCGCTGGAGAAGATAACGAGCGTGTCTTTGGAGATGCCCAGATCGCCCAACAGATCGAGGATCTGGCCCACATCGCGATCCAAACGGCTCACCATGCCGGCAAAGGTCGCGTGAGGACGCGGCTCATGACGGTAGTGCTGACCGCCCGGCGTCCCGTAGGGCTGGGTTTCTTCAATGGTGCCGATGTACGGCTTCTTGGAATCGTCCGGCACATCGAGATCCACATGCGGGATCGTGTAGGCCAGGTAGAGAAAGAAGGGAGCACCGACCTTGTGTTGCTGTTTGATGAATCCCATCCCTTCCTGCGTGAAGAGATCATGGCTGTAGTGCGTGCGCTTCTCGGGATTATCGGGAAAGATCACCTTCTCGCGATTGCGCCAGAGAAAGGGCGGATAGTAATGATGGGCATTGCCCTGATTCAGATACCCAAACCAGTGATCAAAACCTTGATCATTGGGTAGCCCAGTCGAACCCTCTTCACCACAACCCCATTTGCCGATCACGCCAGTCGTGTAGCCTGCCTGCTTCAAGACCTCCGCCAGGGTCACGTCCTCTGGCATTAGTGCAGGCTGCCCTTTGCCGGGCGGGCGAAGATGGGAGCCGTTGTTGCGGATGCGACCGTGGCCGGTATGAAGGCCAGTGAGCAACGACGACCGTGTGGGCGCGCACATGCAGGACCCAGAGTAATGCTGTGTCAGTTTCATGCCCTCCGCTCTCATCTGGTCAATCTGCGGCGTCTGGATCACCTTCCCGCCGTAACAGGCCAGGTCCCCGTAGCCAAGATCATCCGCGAGGATGTAAATGATGTTGGGCGGTTTCGCAGCGGCGAAGGACACGCTCAATAGGAAAGAGAGGCAGAGGAGGACACGCATGGCGGAAGGGTAACGTAGCGCTTGAACATTTTTCGCACGCTTCTACGCCGTCATCCGCGCCAGCGTTGCCGCATCCACCGGATGGCAGGATCGATACCCCTCACCATGTTCAGGCAGTTCGTCGAGGAATCCCGCGCGGTCATCAGCACTGCGAAAATCGAGCCCAATCAGCGCCCTTCCGATCCGCTCCCCCGACTGGCTGTAATTGAAGTAGCAGAGGCTGGCGCGGTCGCGGATGAGGCGGGAGAGGAAGTCATGCAGCGCACCGGGGCGCTCGTAAAAATCCAGGCGCAAAAACAGTGGATGGGACAGCAGATCGCCCCGCAGAGAAATGGCACGAAAGGTGACATCCACAGCCCCAGTGAGGTCCTCCCAGCGATAGCCGCCCGCCTCCAATCGTGCTGGCAGAGTCACGAGCTTCTCTTCGCCATCAGCGGTCACGGTGAAGACGGGATGCGCATCATTCAGGGAATTGAGGCCATACTGGAAGTCCGCGATATTGAGCCCCTCAAAACACGAATCCAATAGTGCCAGCATCGCACCCGGACGCTCCGGAATATGAACGCGCAGGGTGCGAGCCGAATCGCTCATCGAACGTGCAGACTGGGCGATCAATCCCAGTTGGAGAAAATCGATATTGGCACCTGTGATGACGAGCAGCACCTTCTTGCCAGCCAGCGCCGCCCGATCCCGAACCAATGCCGCAAGCCCCATCGCGCCGGACGGTTCCGAAATGCATCTTACGGTCTCCCAGAGAATGCGGATCGCAGCGCTGACCTCGGCGTTGGTGACCGTCACAATGCCATCCATCAAATCCTTGCACACACCAAAGGGCAAGTCGCCCGCCTTCCGCACCGCAGTGCCATCGCAAAAGATGTCGAGATCATGAAGCGTAACCGGATGCCCCATCTCCAGGGCAGCTTTCATGGATGCCTGCCCCACCCCTTCGACACCGACTATCTTGATCTCCGGCCAGTAGGTCTTTAACCAGCAGGAGGCGGCAGACGCCATTCCACCGCCGCCGATTTGCAGATACGCCACATCAAAGGGACCATGGCCGGACAGGACCACCTCATCCGCCAAGGTTCCTTGGCCGCCCATGACCTTCAGATCATCATAAGCATGCACATAGACGGACCCGCTGGCGCGTTCATCCTCTCGGGCGGCCATCACCGCATCGTCGTAGCTATCGCCGACCAACATGATCTTTACGAACTCACCCCCATGATGCAGCACCGCGTCCTGCTTCACCTTGGGCGTGGATCGCGGCATGTAGATGCGGGACGGCACACCGAGAGTCCTCGCCGCCAGCGCCACGCCCTGGGCGTGATTTCCAGCAGAAGCCGTCACCACACCTTCGGCGCGTTGCACCGGCGTCAACTGGGCCATCGCATTGCAGGCACCGCGCCATTTGTAGCTTTTCACGGGGGAAAGATCCTCCCGCTTGATCCAGATCTCTGGCGCAGGTTCAGGCCCCGGAAGGTAGAGCCTCTCCATCGGCGTAGGCTGACCAAAGCGATACACGCGCTCCCGCGCAAAAAGAATCTCCTGCCGCAAGCGGCGCTCTAGCGGCAAATTTTCACGTTCCATCCTGCTAACATACATTCCCAAAGATGCCCGCCCGGCAAGGAGATTTGTCTGGCCAACATGGAATGCGCGACGGCCCTCCGGAGGGTTGTAAAGGTGGCAGACGGCGTTCTGACGTGGACAGCGGCAGTGAATTCATCGCTTCCCCCCGGCAGCAGGCTGCGCGCAGTCAAAAGGTTGGCTACTACCTATTCCACTCCACCACCTGTCCGTCCTTCAGGAGCCTTGCCTTCAGCTTCTCATACTCCACCTCCTGCACGGTTTTGCCGTCGTCGATGGCCTGGCAGGCTGCGGTGGCGGCGCTCTGGCTTGTGCACATGAAGACAGGCTCCATTCGGATGCTGCTGAAGGCAGTGTGGCTGGCGCTCATGGCGAAGGTAACGAGTAGATTTTCGCACTCGCTCTTCTTCGGCACGATAGCGTCGTAACCGATGGGATACGGTGGTGCTCCATCGCGACCGGTGGCAGTCTTTCCTTCGCGAGTAACGACTCCATCTTTGACGATGCGCCGGATCTCATGCGTGTCGGTGCCGTAGCTGCCGAGACCGACGGACTTCGGCGCGCTCTTTCGTCCAAAGGTGTGGTGCTCTGTCATCACGAAATCGCTAACCATGCGTCGCGCCTCGCGGACGTAGATTTGATGCGGCCAGCCGCCGTTGCCGATGAATTCATCCTTGGGCAAGCCGAAGCGCTTCATGTCCTCGCGCACCTTCAGCGGCACGCGTGCATCAGTGGCCAAAAAGTGCAGCAGACCGCGATGGTAGTCCTCATGCTGTTTGGCTATCTTTTGCCGTTCATTATAGCTCGCCTCAGGCCAGGCCCAAGATGCAGCGGGCAAATTGCCGCCAAAGGTGGCGGTGTTGAAGTCCCACTTATCGTTTGGCAGCGGGTCGTGCTTGGAGAACCACCGCAGATCCATGTCATCCCCGTTGGCAAGACAGGCCTCAATGAAGCGGGCCACCAGTTCATAGCGCTTTGGATCATAGTCAGATGGCGGCAGGATCGGAATCATGTTACCCGGATTCGTCGTGAGGCAGAGGCGGAAACAATAAGCCTGAACACCTGCGGCTGGCTCGCCCTGGATGTCTGGCCCCCCTTCGTTGATCAATGGCAAAAGCCCGCTTTTTGGATCGCCCTTCACCACATAGGGATCGAGCGGAAAGTCGCGATCCCACACGCCCTGTCCGCCAGCGACGCGCCCGGTCTCGCCTGGCATCAAGTGTCCGGTGCGCGGCAAATATTTGTCCGTGTAGTGGATGCCGTTGTAGGTCTCTCCATACTTGGCGTTCCCTTCCCGCATCAAAGTGTAGCTCACCCCCGCCTTCGCCATCAGATCCCCCTCATAGGTGCAATCGATGAACATCTTTGCCCGCACGACATCCCCATTCTCCATGATGAGTTCCCTGATCTGGGCTGCATCCTTTACGACGCGAGCCAGACGCGCCTCGCGCCGCACATTCACCCCCGCCTCCTTTGCCATCTCGTCGAAGACTTGTTCAGCCTTGTGGGGCTCGATCGCGTAGGCACCGCCAGTCGCAGGACCGCCGCCTTTGCTTTCAAAAGGTTGATCCCAGGCCAGCGTCACCCCCACTGTCGCGGCCAGCTTGGTAAAATACTCACGCGCGACGCCACCAACGCTGCGTGGATCGCCGATGTCCACGGCGCTCAGCCCGCCACTTGTCATCCCACCGAGATGCCGTCCCGGCTCCAGCAGCACCACCGTTTTACCCATCCGCGCTCCCTGCACTGCCGCAGCCACACCGCCCGACGTGCCTCCATAGACGCAGACATCAGACTCAACGACCGCCGCAGCGGCAAAGGATGACAGGAAAATAAAGGTAAACAGAAACGGCTTCATGGTAGAATCGAATGGCAATCAAACGGTTGGGTACGTGAGTTTCGATTGCCAATAGAATACGACCAAGGGGCATCCGCCTTGCTGGTCAAGAAGGCTGACCAACGGCCATGTCCACAAAAACCACGGAAACAGCCCCTCCCGACTTCTGCAACACCTCTAGACTGTTTCTTCCTTCACGCAAAAGTCTCGCGGGGATCGTCCAGGCTCGCAGTTCGTCCGGCCTGCCGATCAAGGACGGATATGGCACAGCGAAGGGCTCCGCAACATCGGGCGTGGCTGAGATGACTTCGCCATTGAAGGAGGCGGACCATTCGGAGCCTGCGAGGCTTTTGTCGGCCTGAATGCGCACCCGAGCATCACCGTGAGGCGGCGCGATATCGAAGTTAAACTTCTCAGGCGTGTTCAGCTCCAGCTTTCTCGGCACGGGCAATGGTTTGGCACCGGGTGAGCGCCAACCGGAGGCGATGAACCAGTACTGAGGTTCTTTGGCGAGGGTTTGCGGCTCTCGCAGTGCCTTCAGCGCCTCAAACGGCGGCTCACCGAATAGTCCGCGACCTTCACCTTGGCCGTGCTGGCGGTAATAGGCGAAATTAAAGAGGCTGATGCCATCAGCGCCGCGAGCATACGCGAGATGCGCCGAGGTGTGCAGATGCTCGCGAGTGGCGCGGCGGAAGGGAAACACGTCGTAGCCAGCCTGCACTTTATCGCCTTTCCAGATCGTGTGACAGAGTTCGAAGTAGAGCGTGGCACCGGTCGTCATCTTCCGAATCGAGGCGAGATCGTGCTGCTGGGTGGTGAAGTAATGCGCAGACGCGTTCACCATGTCGAGACCGGCGGCGACGAGGGATTTCAAATCGAGGCCGAGTTCGTCCAAAGCGGGCAAGTAGCACGGCACACGGGCACAGAGCCACTTTTTCGGCCCGAGCAGCTTTCGCACCTCTTGGACGAAGTTCGTCATGATGGCGCGGCGTTGCTCGATGGGCGTTTCGGGGCGGAAGTAGCTGTAGAAGCGCAAGAAATCGAGTTCGAGGCCGTCGAGGTCGTAGTTCTCGATGAGCTCGCGCAGCATGGCGAGCTTCTGCGCACGCACTTCGGGCTCCGCCCAGTTCAAAACGAGGTCCGCACCACGCAGCGAGCCGGGCTTGATGCGATGCTCGGGATGCTCGGCATACCAGCGGGTGACACTCATGCCGATGCTGCTGCCCGGTTTGTCGCTAGGCTTGGGATCGACGAACTCCTTGTGATGCGCGTCGTTCATGCGCAGCGATATGAAGGCCGCCTGACCCTTCGCGCGGCAGCGGTCGATGAAGCGCTGCACGATGTCGCCACCGTTGAGCACGAACTGGCTAAACGAATCCGGCTTCTGCCCGTAGCGCTGTTTGATCCACGCGAAGTGTTCCTTCAGATCGATCACCTTGCTCGGCCACATCGGCACCACGCCAAGACCGGGCTGCAAAAAGTGCGCGTCCACCAAGCCCGTGACCTCATCGACCGTGGCATCGAGCATCTCCGGCCGGAACGGTTCGCGTGCGGCGTGAAATGGACTCACGCACGAGGTGATGTTCGTCAGGTCGTTGCTGTAGATCACCCGAAACGGCGCTTTGCGTGGGGCCTCAGCCGCAAGCAACGGCGCGGCGGCGAGAGTGTGAATGAAATGGCGACGCTTCATTGGGTGAGTTGGAGTCTAGGCTTTAGCCGACGGTTTGGGGTGGTTCGAGAAGTCATTGATCGGCTAAAGCCTGCACTCCAACGTCGAGATTCGAGCTTACATTTCCGGATCGTCCCAGCCTTGACCGTAACGGTCAACGGGATAGGAACGCCACACGCGCTCCGCTTCATCACGCCCGACCTCGGCGAAGTATTCCGGAGCACTGGACCAGGGCCAGTCAGTCCATTTCTCCACGTAGCCGTGCTTCACCGGGTTGTGATGGATGTAATTCAGCGTCGCAAGGTAATGATCGGAACTCTTCATTACGGTTTCGGCGGCGTTACACCACACCTGACGGCCACGCCTGTTTTCTTCCCCGTTCCATTCAAAAGATGTGCGGCCGTGCAACTGTCCGAGCTGCTTGAGCACCGCTTTCACATCTCGTGCCGAAACAAGAGCGTGGTAATGATTGGGAAGCACGACCCAAGCCACGATGCTGAGGCTGTGCTGTCGTACGGCATCGAGCAAACCGTCCGTAAAAGCATTCATGCGCTGGACGCTGTGCCCGATGTGCGGGTGGTGCTCATAGCAAGCTGCGGTGATGAGGTAATGCCGTTGACCGCTGTCGATATGAAGCGGACTGTGGATGGGACGTTTCGTCTGCCGCCTCCAAGCGAGTGTGAACCGTCGTTCTTCGTCCGTCAGAGTGCGCCAGCGATACATGGTGAAGGGTGGTGAGGTCTGTTGGAGTCTAGGCTTTAGCCGACGGATTGGAAATGCCAGAGTCGGCTAAAGCCTGGACTCCAACAGAAGTTTCGAGAGCTGTTTCACCGTCTCGGCGTGTTTGGGATCATTCGCGAGGTTCACGGTCTCCTGGGAATCGTTGAGTTCGTCATACAGCTCCACGCCAGAAGCCTTTCCTTTCAAGTCATGCCACTCGGTGTAGCGCCAGCGGTCGGTGCGGAGGCTGCGGCCGGTGTAGGGCGGTTTGCCGGTGCGGAGGTATTGGCTGAAGGCGGCTTTCTTCCAGGGTTGATCAGGCTTTTCTAGCAACGGAACGAAACTGGTGCCTTCGAGGTGTTTGGGTAATGGCAGATCGCAGAGCTGGGCGAGCGTGGGATAGAGATCGACGAGTTCGACGAGAGCTTGAGTGCGCTGTCCGGCAGTTTTCATGCCGGGATGGCTCACGAGGAGCGGGACGCGGGTGCCTTGCTCGAAGTTGGTCATTTTGGTGAAGAGGCCGTTTTCGCCGAGGTGGTAGCCGTGATCGCCCCAGAGCACGATGAGCGTGTTTTCACGCAGTCCGAGACGATCCAGTTCATCGAGCACGCGACCGAGTTGTGCGTCCATGAAGCTGACGCAGGCGCGGTAGCCGCGGGTGAGCTTCAGCGCCATGGCGTCGGAGATGGGTCCGTTTTCGGGCACGGTGCCGTAGCTGCGGAGTTCGTAGTTGTTGTGAAAGGCGGGCTCGGGGGCGTCTTTGGGCCGTTGAGCATTCGCGGCGAGTTGAATTGAGGCTTCGGGGTAAAGGTCCCAGTATTCCTGCGGGCAGGTGAAGGGCAGGTGCGGCTTCACAAAGCCGACGCCGAGAAAAAAGGGCTTCGCTTCGGCTTTGAGTCGCTGGAGGGTTTCGATGGCCTTGGCGGCGGTTTGCGCATCGGGATACGAGGCGTCGGGTTCATCGGCGGCTTCGAAGGGCGCGGCGCGGAGTTGTTTGGGTTGTTGGGCCTTTGGCAGGGCTTTGAGCTGCTTCACATAGTCGAGCGATTCCTGGGTGAACCAGTGCTTGTAGGGCTCGCCGTGATACCAAGCGGGCTCGCTCCAGGATTGGGGATCGTCGCCGGGCTCGCGCTCGCTGTGATGAAAGATTTTGCCGAGGGAGAGGCTGGTGTAGCCGTGGTTTTTGAAATGCTGCGGCAGGGAGATGACATCGGGCATGTTGGGCCGCATGAAGTGCTGGTTGTCGAGCACGCCGGTCGTGTCCGGTCGTGTGCCGCTGAGCACGCTGCTGCGGGAGGGATTGCACACGGCGACCTGGCAATACGCCCGCTCAAACAGCATGCCCTGTGCCGCGAGACGGTCGAGATGCGGCGTCTTCATGTGCGCCGCGCCATAGCAGCCGAGTTCGGGGCGCAGGTCGTCCACTGCGATGAAGAGGACGTTGAGCGGCTGCGCGGCGAATGACGAGTAAGTGAAGAGAATCGAGGCAAAGAGAAGGAGAAAGCGGGCTGCCATTCAGGTGAAACGATGCCGAGCCGTCATTCTCACATTCCAGAACCTCGCGATGGCAATCTGATTGAGTCGTTGCCCCAGAGAGCAGTCTGAAGAAATACAGCGAACTGGTCGAGCCACTGATGCTCCAGCTCCATCGGTCGGAGAGACTCAAGGCCAATCCAGACTGGCAAGATTATCCTCCAGATTCTTCTTTTCGTCTGCATCCAATGCCACATGCGCGTAAGCCAGATAAAGAGGCGGTTCCTTGCCGCCTACCGGAAGGCACAGACCGCCGTAACGCTCTGCATTGTCTCCCTGCCCCGGCACGACATATAAGCGCGAAAGCTGCCCGCAGCCGATGCTGAGATGGTGATCCGTGCAGTCCTCCCGCATCCAACAGCGTGCCAGCGAGGCGTGCGCCAGGGACATCATGCACCCTTCCTCCTACTTGGTCGAGTGTCGCGGATGGGGTGGATTCTCCATTGGCTGTATTTTCGTTGGTCGGTGCTCGCGAATGAACTGGCTGGGCCACCAGTAGTGCTCCGTGGTTTGTTCAAATTTACTGTTGTCCAGACCGATGCCAGGCGTCTTGCGCAGCTCGAAATGCAAATGCACGGGATACAAGCCGTCGGCATTGCCCATCGTGCCGATCTGTTGTCCCCGAAGGACGATCTGACCTTCCTTCACGAGCCGTCCTTGGAGGTGGTGATAAGACGACTCGCAAATGGCTCTGGAGCCGTCTCTATTAAGATAAACGTGCTGAACAATAATCACGTTACCGTGGCCGGGTTTGGTATTCGCAGAATGCACCACCACTCCGGTTGCCACGGCATAGACCGGGTCACCAAGATCCGAGCTGGAGCTTCCGGTTCCGCTCCAATCCTCACCTCTGTGCACGCTTTCCAGACCTGAACTACTGAAGAGACCACGCGTGATTTGGTAACCCTTTGCATCCGGTGTCCCGACAGGATAATCGAAGCCATCCGCGAGAGGAATCGAATCTTGAACGGTTGAGGTGGGGGAGGGTTCGTTCGCAGCGTCCTCTACAGGCACTGCCTTTCCCTCAGCGCGACGTTGCCGTTCCGCTTGGATCACTTTCAGCTCCTCCCGCGCTTGCTGGGTCAGCGCATGATTCTCTCCATACGTCCGCGTGGTCTGCTCCACCTTCCGCTCGCCACTACCGATCATCTTGCGCAATCCCGTGTCGTCTATTTGTTGGAGCACATCGACGACACTCGCTTGTTCAGCGGCTTTGCGATTCTTCATTTGCTCCGCTAGAACGATCCTCTGCCTAGACCCAAACCAGAGGCTAAAAATGAGGCCAAGCAGCGCAAACAACACGACCACGCCTCCCCCAGCAGCCTTGCCGCATCCAAGACGACGAGGAACCTCCGCAGGTCGCGAAGCATGCCAGAGGGTCAAACCAGCCAGGGGCAGCAGCAGCGCACCGATGCATGCCAAGGGCATGATGATTATTTCCAACGGGTTCGGGTGCCAGCCACCTGACTCAGTCGCCAGGCCATACAGGAAACTCCCGGCGAAAGCGATGCACGGGATCGCCAGAATGAAGGCGCTCCAGGCAAAAGCCCGCAACCAGTTCCCACGAAACAGCGCAATCGTCAGTGGAGCGGTAGCTGCCAGCAACGAAACGAAGAGAATCACTCCACCTGCATCCAAACGCAGGCCGTTGCCATCACGCACGACATCCAGAATAAAGGCCACCCAGAGTCCTAGCAGCCCCAAACCGACCCACACCGCCGCATTGACCGCCAGCGCGTTCATCGAGCCCTTCTTCGGATTCTCCGGGCCGCTCTCACCGCGCCATTCCATGCGGTGCGTGGTGACTTTGCCGCAAGCGGGGCAGCTCATCATTTTCATCGGCTTGCCAGAGGCACCGCACCGAATGCCGCCGCGATCCCAAACCGAAGTCGCATGACCGCAATCGCACACGAGATGCCATTGCCGCGACTCCGCCTTCATCTTCTCGAACCACGAAGCCGGTAACCAGCGCTGGAAGAAGCGCTGATCGGCACTGAGCGGCTTGTTCGGTTGATGGACTGCGTTTTCCACCTGCGTGCGAAACTCCGCTGCCGTGGCGAAGCGCAGCTCCGGCGTCTTCTCCAGCGCACGCAGCACAATCTCATCGATGCGGATGTCCACCTGCACGCGTTTCGACGGCGGCGTGATATCCTCTTTGGGCCGCTCGCCGGTGAGCATCTCATAAAGCACCACGCCGAGGCTGTAGATGTCCGCGCGATGGTCGGCGGTGCCGTCTTGCTGCTCCGGGGCTGCGTAGTCGGGCGTGCCTTGCGGCAGTGAGGCAGACACTCTTGTCTGTTCAGGGGCAGAACAGACAGGCTGCGAAGCCGCGAAGCGAATGTCTGTTTCACGATGGATGATCTTCGCGATGCCGAAGTCCGCGATCTTCACTACACCGTTTTTGTCGATGAGTAGATTCTCTGGCTTGATGTCGCGATGCACGATGCCGTGGTCGTGGGCGCATTGCAGCGCATCACACACAGGTGGGACGATGCTCAGTGCTTCTTTGGGTGTGAGGCGCTTGGTTTGCAGAAGCTGGCGGAGATTCACGCCATCCACGAACTCCATGAGGAGATAGTAAGTGGGGGCCACAGACAAGCGTGTCTGTGTCACGCCGAAATCATAGACACCGACGATGTTTGGGTGATTCAGCGCTGCGAGCGCATGGGCTTCTTTCTCAAACCGTGCCGCAAACTGCGGATCGTCCGCGCGCTCGGGGGCGAGCAACTTCAACGCGACAAGGCGGTTCAGCGACTTTTGCCGTGCCTTGTAAACCACGCCCATGCCGCCGCGTCCGAGGCACTCCAGGATTTCGAGCTGCGGGAAGTGCGGCGCGAGTTCCTCGGGCGTGAGTGCCGGGATTGCAGGCACCGTTTCTCCGCCTTGTGTCGGCTGCATGGCACCCGCCATGAGACAGCGGGGGCAGCAGCCATTCACGGCATCGACAGGCAGAGGCACACCGCAGAGCGGGCACTTGGAGTCGGCGGATAATGTGGGGTCCATAATTTACCATGCCGTTTCGTCAGGCAATGGATGCAAACTTTTTTCAACCGGCCAGGGCAGCGAACAGTGAACGCATCTCATCCTCCACGGAGCCGTCTTGCCCAAGTGTGCCCGCGACCTCCGCCTTCACATGATAACGAAAGCGCGATCTCAGGCGGTGAATGGCGGCCTTCATGGCCTGGAGGCTGAGGCCCAATGTGGCGGCAACGGCGCTCTGATCTCCGTAGCCTGACTCGCCCATCAGCCAGGGTCTCAAATGATGCACCACCTCCGGCTTGCCCTGTGCCTTGCACTCCGCATCGAGAGCCTGCATCGCCCGATCCAATACGGTGACAGCCCACTGGCGATCAAACACCGCGTCGGGCGACAGGCGCGCGTCTTCCGCCACATTCAGGGCGGGTGATTCGACTGAGTCTGCATCCAACGATAGCGGAGCGATACCGCCGCCACGTTTCTGCCTCGACTCCGCCTCGCGATGATGGGCGACGAAATGCTTCACTGCGCCAAGCATATAGAAGCGAAACCGCCCGCGTTGTGGGTCCGCCGTATGAATGGTGCCACCGCCGAGCATCTCGGCAAAGAACGCATGACACATCTCCCGCGCCGCATCCGCGTCCCGAAATACGCTACGGAGATAGGCAACGACCGGCTCATAATACGCATCACAAAGGTCCGCAAGTGCCCTGCGTCCGTCCTCGGAATCTGCCTTCGCCAAACACACTCGAGTCCACCGCGTGGTGTGAAACGGGGCTGCGGGGTGGTTCGATTGAGGGGTGGAAGTCATCGTCGCGCCAAATGCTGTCACAGGTCCATGACGTTTTGGAGAAAAAAGGTGACACCTATATTCCGGCAGACGGGGTTTTTCACTCGCTCGGAGGAAGCCGAAGCTACTTCTTCTTCGCTTCCGCCTCGCGCAAACGTTGGACCTTGGGTTTGTATCCGGCTGAGCGATTGACCTGGCTGGAGCGCAAGTGGGTGAGGAGTTTTTCCCGCATCTGATTCAGCGTTTCGCGGTGCTCTGGCAGGGTTGAGAGTTCGTGTTGTTCGAGTGGATCGTTTTGAAGATCGAAGAGATACTCACGCTCTTCATCGGCCCAGTATTTGAAGCGGTCATCGCGGGCCATCATGCGCAGCGGGGCTTTTTCGCCGATCTCGCTGATGGCGATGGGGCGGAGGTGCTCGCTTTGACCTGTAGCGATGGGCAGGAGTGACTTGGCAAAGCGACCGGGTGTGAGCTCGCCGCCGATGGCTTCGACGATGGTGGGATACACGTCCATCATCTGCACCGGGGCCTTGCTGCGGCCGGTTTTGACATGGCCGGGCCAGCGCAACACGAGCGGCACGCGGACGGACTCTTCGTAGAAGCGGCCTTTGGTGAGATAGCCGTGTGCGCCCATCATTTCGCCATGATCGGCGGTGAAAATGACGAGCGTGTTGGCCCAGGTGCCGCGTGCTTTCATGGCGTCGGACAGACGCGCGATGTTGTCGTCCACGAGGGACATTTTGCCGAGGTAGTTCGCCAGCATGGCGCGTGTCTCGGCGTGGTCGAGGGCGTGGCCTTCGCGGAGGTATTTCGGAGGCACGTTCGCGGGCAGGGTGAGCTTTTCGGGATCAAACATCGTGGCGTAATCGCCGGGCGCATCGAGCGGCGGATGCGGCGAGTGCAGGCTGACGACGAGGCAGAGCGGCTTTTCTTTGGGCTGAGCACGGATGAAATCGACCGCGAGGCCGGTGGTGAACCAATCATGGTAGTCCTCCGTTTTGACCACGCTGGCACGCGGGGCGAACTCGCCCTTCACATAGCGACCATGCAGGTCATCGGCCACCGACTGGAGGAGGCCGAGCTTTTTCAGATGCTGCGAGTAGGGATCGCGCCCCTTTGTGGAGTCGGGCGGGCCGGGAATGTCCGCGACGTGATCGAGGCCGAGTGCTTTGAAGAAGGCACCGCTGTTTTTGAACTGCTCATGCCACGCCGGGCCTGCGGTCCAATGCGTCTTGCCGATCTGCGCGGTAGTCCAGCCAGCGCGTTGGATGTCGAGGAACATCGGCGCGTCCTCTGGTTGCGGGTAATAGCCTGCTGCATTGCCCCACAAACCATGGCCGGCGTTGTGCGGGTAGAGGCCGGTGAGCAGCGACACCCGCGCTGGCATGCACACGGGCGAGGTGGTGTAGCAGGCATCGAAGATCATGCCTTCGCGAGCGAGGAGATCGAGATGCGGCGTGCGGACCTCCTTGTTGTCCCAGCCGACATAGCGTGGATTCCATTGGTCGACGATGATGACAAGCACGTCGGGCTTGGGATCAGCCCCGATGACTCGCGCGGGCAGGATCAAGCACAATACGAGGCCAAAAAGAATCCATTTCATGAGATACGAAACAATCACACACAATGAACGATCAAACCCACCTTCTCTCACCGTAAAATCACCCCATCACCACATCCAGACTCTCTAACTGATCATGCAACTCCTGAACCGTCTCCTCACGCTGGTCATGCTGCTTGGCAGCGTCCCGCTGCACGCCGATGTCAAAGCCCGGCCAGTCATTCCCCCACACACCCGCACGGAAGACGTCGTTTACGGACGCAAATTCGGCGTCGCGCTAACGCTCGATGTGGTGCAGCCAGAGAAGCCCAATGGTTGCGGCATCGTGTACATGGTCAGTGGCGGCTGGGTTTCTGGCTACTCGCCAAACACGCCCGATTATTACGCCCCCTTTCTCGCGCATGGTTACACGGTCTTCTCCGTGCGTCACGGATGCCAACCAAAGTTTATCATTCCAGAAATCACTCAAGACATCCATCGCGCGATTCGCTTCATCCGACACAACGCCACCAAGTGGGGCATCAACCCCGATAAACTTGGCATCAGCGGCGGCAGCGCAGGCGGTCACTTGTCGCTGACCATGGGGGTCTATGGGGGCCCGGGCGATCCGAACGCCAAAGATCCCATTGATCGCGAAAGCAGCGCCATTCAGGCAATCGCCTGCCTTTACCCACCCACTGACTTTCTCAACTACGGCAAGCCGGGGGAAGATGCCGTCGGTGTGGGGACGCTAAAGAACTACAAAGGTGCATTCGGCACTGAAGCGGATACGCCCGAAGGTCGCCAGCGACTCGGCAGGGAGGTCTCGCCGATTTACCACATCGACCCAAAACTCCCACCCACCTTCATCATTCATGGTGATCAAGACTTCCTCGTGCCCATTCAGCAGTCCGAGAGTTTCATCGCCAAAGCCAAAGAAGCAGGCATCCCTGCAGAGCTCGTCGTAAAGCCCGGTGCAGCGCACGGCTGGGCAGATCGCCGACCCGATTACGAGCAATTCGCGCAGTGGTTTGACGCCCACTTGCGCGGCGTGATGAAGTGACGCAGCCACCGCCTCATTGCGCGATCAATTGCACCGCGTCCGCACCCACGATGCCATCGGTATTGCCATTGCGAATCGTGATGACAGCGGGCTTGTCTTGCTCAAAGCGGAACGTGCCGAGGCTGATGAAGAGCTTGTCAATCGGTGGCACTTTTTTCTGATTCACCCTGGTCGAGTCTTCGCCGTCGGCGTGCTGGACCGTCACCGGCACATTGCTGGCCCGATTCGGAGCGGAGGCATAGGACAGACGAACTTCATAGCGCCCAGCGGTCGGAACCTTCAGGGTGTAGGTCACGCTGAGGTGCCCCTTTTCGCCATTCGCATCATGGATGCTCGCCCCATCCACCGGACTGCCGTAGCTGCTGCCTGTCCAATGCCCCGTCTTGATAGCCTGCTGATCGTCCATCACGAGACCAGGCAGCTTTGCAGAGCGCACCATCTTGGCCAATTCCGCCAACTCCAAAACCGCCTTCTGAGACCGCAACTGCTCCCTCAGTTCTGCGACATCAACCTTTTGAACGCTAACCTTTGATCGAATGGCCTGCACTGCGGCAAGGCCGCAGGCATGACCCAGCGCCATATACACAGGCTCCATTCGTAGCGAGCAATATGCAATGTGACTCGCGGAGACACAAACTGGCACCAACAGATTCTCACATTCAGCGCGCTTCGGCGTGAGACTTCGGTAGGCGATCTGATACGGCAGCGCGGGGGTGTCCTGAAAGCTGCCTTCATCGCGCACGGTGCCGTCTTCGGCCAGAATACGCTGCACGATGTGGCAGTCGATGACGAAGGATCCCATCGCGACGCCGTCGTCCTTGAAGATGTCGGTTTGCAGATCCTTCTGCACCATCACGTACTCGCCGATCATGCGACGTCCTTCACGAATGTAGAGCGCGTAGGGCCAGTGGTCATTGTCAGCAAACTCATCTTTGCACAGTCCCCAGGAGTTCGTTTGATCGCGCAAGGACTGCGGCACGCGCTCATCATGGCCGAGGAACCACAGCATGCCCTGGGTGAAGTCGATGTGATCCTGCCAGACGCGTGCACGGGTCGCAGGATCGCCATCTGGATAGTCGAAATTTGCGCCTGGGTAATCGGTGGAAAATAGCCCCTGCGCATTCAGATCATATTTGCCATTCGCAACGCCGCCCAGATGAAACAATCTTCCAAAACGAATGCCAGGGAATGCCTGAATCAAACGGCGCAAGAGCTCGTAGCGTGCCGGGTCGTAGTTGGCTGGTTTCGGAAAAGGCACAAGAATCTCAGGTCGCTGCGTGACGCAAATGCGGAAGTTGTAGGACTGCGTGCGGTGATCGGCCTGCCCCAGCTTCAGGGTGTCCGCAGCATAGACTCCGAAGATGGGCTGGCCATCGCTATCGATGCCCGATATCGGGGCGGGTGTGCCGTGAATGTAACTCGGTCCCGTGCCGCCAATGCTCGGGCAATCGCTCTCCATGACCTCCAAGGAGCGGGGTCGGATGTCCATCGGATGATAACCCGCGAGCGGTTCGCCATACTGCGCGCGGCTCTCGCGACCGACGATGTAGCTGACCTTTGCCGCCGCCATCAGATCCCCTTCGTAGCTTGCATCGATAAACATCTCCCCGGCGAAGGTCCTACCATCGCTCGTGGTGAGGCTAACGATGCGCGCGCCCTCCTTTACCACCGACCTCAACATCTGTCCCTTGACCACGTTCACCCCCGCCTCACTCAACATCGCCTCAAACGTCGCTAGGTTCACGGAAGGCTCAGCATACCACATCGGCGTGTCGGGTTTGGCAGCAGCGGCAAGCTTGAAGAACTCGCGAGGGAAACCTCCGATCGTCTGCTCCTTCCCCACATCTGATCGGCAAAGCCCACCCGCGACCATTCCTCCGATCCATTGGGTCGGCTCGATCACAACCACCGAAGCCCCCTCCCGAGCCGCTACAATTCCGGCCGCAATCCCCGCAGGCGTGCCGCCGTAGATGACGAGATCCTCAGCAAAACAGGAAGCGGTTGTAGCAACAATGGCAGCGGCAACAGGAAGGAAGCGAAACATGCCCCACCATACGCACACTCCCAGCCCAGTATCACCCAAGAAAACCGAGCCGCAGGGGCCGTGGACTGCGGCAGACTGCTGCCGGGAGTGGTGCCGGACCGATGCACTCGCATCATTGGAGACGGGCACGGTAGAGCGAACTGTCCCCAGTGAGCCGGAGATTGAGAAGAGAAAGAGACGAAGCAGGGCTGTGCATTGCTCTGCATCTACGGCGGGCCTTTCGCTTCCCAATCTCCGGCGCTGTGGGACACAGCGCCCTACCGTTCCGAACTGTACCTCATTCCGGCGACGCGCCGCCCGGTGCCGGGGGAGTGAGCGATAATCCCGCCAAAGACGCACCCGTCAGACCGGGTGTGACCGCCGATTGGTGTCCGGGGGAGGCTCCGCGGGCACACGCGCAGGATAGGGGTAGGGACGACGCATTGGTTTGCGCCGCCCCTCCCTCCAAACCGGACGGGCGGATTTCCCGCATCCGGCTTTCCAGTCGGAGATTGACTGCCTCAGGGATTGCTCCCCTCTCTGGCAGACGGTTCATCAAGCTGTTGGAACCATGAGACAATGGTTCCTCCTGCCAGCCTTTGTTTTGACTGTGTTCCGCACCTCATTTCGCTCCCTTTCTGCGGGCTCATCGCCGTGTTTGGTCTAGCCCTGTGGGCACTCAACTGCACTGTCTTAGCGGTTCGGTCACTTCTTGAGGTTCTCCTTCCTGCCACCCTTCGCTCCACGGTCGTTACCCGCTTCATCGCTACTATGATGGCTCTGACTCCCGCACGGCACCTCCTAAAAGGCGTTCTCCCCCACGGGTCTCCTGTGTTCACGGCACGTTCCTTGCCTGACATACGACCACCAACCACCCCAACATTCTCCACCACAGGTTCCGTATCTCCCGTCGTGATCTGGTGCGCAAACGCATCAGGGCTTCGCCTTTCCCTAGCGGGCTCGCCGTTTTGTTGTGGCCGAATCGTGTTCATCCCGCGCCTGCGGGATTGTCGTCTATCAGGTTCTATTCGTTGCTCTCCACCCCGCCTCACGGCGACGCAGTTACTTCAAGTTCTCACCCAGAACACGGTTCCAGATGGCCGAGGTCTTCCACCTCGGAGGATCGTGACGCTTCACAGCGCACTAGGGCGCACTGTCCCAGTGCGCCGGAGATTGAGAAGAGAAAGAGACCGAGGCAGGGCTGCGCAACCCGCCTCCGCTGTGGCGGGCCTTTCACTTACCAATCTCCGGCGCTGTGAGGACACAGCGCCCCCCCTGCCACCCGTCACTTCATTCAGGCGACACACCCAAACCCGATCAAAAGCATACGTATTTTCTTGCAATGAAATCCGGCGCAATGTTAGCCTCGGCGGAATTCGTGAAAAAATCTGCCCCTGTTCTAATATGAATCTTCGATGCAGTCCTAGCAGAGCGATGGCGATTTTTGCGGTGGCAGCTGTCGGACTTGGAGTTTGTCTGATGCGTCCAGACAAAAAGAGCCAATTCGAACCCTCCGTCCCATCGGCCCCTCCATCAAGCCCAGTAGCTGAGGACGAATCCAAAAAGATCTCAAGAGCAGAGGCGCTCGCAGAGCTGAAGACGAAGATGAAGGACCAATCGGACGCGATGGTCAAGTCGGCGCAGGCGGCGGCTTCTAGAGATGAAATCACTTCCTACGAGTCCAAATTGCGACCCGCAACGGTAGACATCCTTCAAAAATCTGCGGAGAGTAGGTTCTGCGGGCTCTTTGATTCTTGGGGGATGAGCAAAGAGAAGGCTCAAACGGTAATTGACGCTTACGTAGCAAAACGGATCGGAGAAATCGATGCCGGCATCTCCCATTTCCGCGTCGCGGCTACCGTTACTGATCGGAATGATCCCGAGCAGCTAGATGCCCTGAAGCGTGACCGAACAAAGCTTTCTTCTGCTCAAGATCTAGGCGACGCCGAGCTCCTTGTGATTCTCGGCCAGGAGAGGTTTGACCAACTGATGGAAGTTGATCGGCAGGTCAATGAACAGAATCGAAAGGCCGCTGCGGCCGCACGAGAGTAGATCATCGAGTCAGATCGGTGACCAGTCGGCGGGGCATTGACACAGCCGTTCTCCAGGAAATAATCGCGTTGGATCAAGGGATAGCAGGCCCCATACTAACGAGAGGCAAGGAATGCTCAGACTTCGCTTCATGAACTTTTGGGAAGGTCCGGTTCTGCACGCAAGTTGACTTCGTCTGCCGCAGGACGTCGGCTCAGAAAACAAAATCCACGGGTTCTCTGAATCTGGGGGAAATCACCATTCCTGATGCCGCAAAGCACAGATGACCAAAAACTTCGGTCGGGTGCCACGATAAAGCGGGCGACCAAAGCGGAGTCAAGGCTTACCGCAGAGAACGAGCTCCGGTTCAATTTTGAGTACAGAAAGGCTCAAAGATCCGCCGGAGGTGGATCGGAAGGCAATAGTGCACAGAAAATCGGAGCGCACGACACCAACCTCAAGAGGGAGGGCTGAAGCCGCCCGTACGCTGAGTATTGTGCCAAGCTTGCGTTATTCTGCGTATTTAAACCTTTCTTTTCTGGACGTTTGCTTCTTGACTTTCTCCCATTAAAGTTACCCTCACGCTACTGTTTCCCCGGGCCATCGCCCCCTATCATGTCCACCTCAAATTCCTCGTCCCCGACGTCCCTTCGCAACGCGGTCATCCGTCTCGCTGGCAATTCTCAAGACGGCATTCAATCCATCGGTGGTTTCCTCGCCCGTTTGGCGGGGAGGACCCAGAAGGATGTCATGACTTACATGACGATTCCTTCCACCATCTCCGGTGGTCCATCCATCTTCCAGGTGCATCTTGGCTCCGGCGAAGTCTTGGACCCAGGTGATGAAGCCGATGTCTTGGTCTCTTTTTACCAGCACAGCTACAACGCCCACTTTGCCTCGATCCGTGATGGCGGTGTATGTCTCTATGACTCCGGCGAGGTGACCGAACTGAAGTCCGAGCGCGGCATTCAAAACATCGGTGTGCCCTTCACTCAGGCAACGATTGAAGCCATCGGGGGCTCCGCCCGTGACCGCGGCAAGAACATGTTCGTCATGGGGCTGCTGTGCGCCGTGTATCAGCTCGACAAAGAAAAGCTGGTCGGCATCGTCAGCCGCCAATTTGGCAAGAAGGACGAAAGCGTGCTGCGCAATGCCATGCTGGCCTTTGACGCTGGCTATGCCTACCCGGTCGGCGATCTGGGCACCTTTGAATTTGAAGAAGGTATCCACAAGGATGAGCACCGCCTCAGCACTGATGGCAATACGCTCATGACCATGGGCCTCATCGCCGCAGGCGTCCGATACGGCTCTGCCTACCCGATCACTCCTTGGTCCTCCATCATGGAGACACTCCGCAGCGAGCTACCCAAATACGGTGGCATCTACGTGCAGGCGGAGGACGAACTCGCCGCAGTTTCCATGACCATCGGTGCCGCTTTCGCAGGTCACTTAGCCGTCACGGGGAGCTCCGGCCCCGGTCTGAGCCTGAAGATGGAGGCCCTGAGCTACGCCAGCATGGCGGAGATCCCCCTCATCGTCATCAACGTCCAACGCGGCGGCCCCTCCACTGGTCTGCCGACAAGTGTGGAGCAGAGCGACCTCCTCCAGGCCATTTACGGCAGCCATGGGGATGCCCCACGCATCGTTCTTTCCCCCAAAGACGTCGAGGATTGCTTCTACATCGCCATTGAGGCAGGTCGTCTCGCCCGCGAGTATAGCTGCCCCGTCATCATCCTCAGTGATCAGGCCATCAGCAGCCGTATCGAGGCCTTCACCGAGCCTAATTTGGATGAATGGTGGATCGAGCCAGAGCTCGACATCTCGCCGCGCCCAGAGGATTTCAAACCTTACCCGCTGGACCAGATCACCCGCCACGCCCCTCCAGGATCCAAGATGCTGGGCGGCAAATATCCGACCGTCACCGGTCTTGAGCACGACGAGTGGGGCCACCCAAGCGGCAACGCGAAGATGCACCAGCAGATGACCGATAAGCGTCGCAATAAGCTGATCGCACTTTCAAAGAAACTGCCTCTTCCAGAGATCCACGGCGATGCGGAGGGCGATGTCCTTCTCGTGGGCTGGGGCTGTACCTACGGCCCGATTAAGGAGAGCATCAATCGTCTCCAAGCAGAAGGTCACAAGGTCGGCGCGATCCATCTGCGCAACCTCCACCCGCTCCCAGCAGGGCTGGATACCATCTTTGCCAAATTCAAGAAGGTGCTCGTCGTGGAAATCAACGACGTCGGCGTCTATGGCTACGGCCAATTGGCCATGATCCTGCGTGCCAGCCTCGCCGATCCAAAGATTGAGTCCCTCTGCAAGACGGACGGGCTGACCTTCCGCATCCGTGAGATCGTCACGGCAGTGGAAAAAACACTCGCCTCCTAAACACGTCCCTTTCCAATCGAAGTTCGTTCCCTTGAAGATCGTCTGATATCCAATCCGCCATGAGCACCGCCACCGCTACCGAACCAGCCTCTGATCCTGCCCAGGAGAAGCTGACCAAGAAAATCCTCACTGCTGACCATCCAACCTGGTGCCCCGGCTGCGGAGACTTCGCCGTTCTAGCCGCATTCTACAAAGTCCTGGAAAAACTCCAGTATCCTCACGAAAAGATCGTCTGCGTCGCCGGCATCGGCTGCTCATCACGCTTCCCCTACTTCGTGAACAGCCACGGCATTCACTTCATCCACGGCCGCGCACTTCCGCTGGCTACGGGTGTCTCCCTCAGCCGCCCAGACGTCCACGTCTTCGTCTTTGGTGGTGATGGCGATGGCTTCTCCATCGGTGGGAACCACCTGAACCACGCTGCCCGTAAGAACATCCGTCTGACTTATGTCATCATGGACAACTACGTGTACGGTCTGACCAAAAAGCAAACCAGCCCGACCAGCCCCCAAGGCTTTAAGTCCAAGACTGATCCGACTGGCTCCATCGACCGCCCGATCAATCCGATGAAGCAGCTCCTCGCTAGCGGCGCGACATTCATCGCCCGCACGCACGCAGCCCAGGTGAAGCACATGATGGACACCTTTGAGCGCGCCATCCTGCACGACGGCTTCAGCGTGGTGGAATGTCTCAGCGAATGCGTGATGTTTTACAACGGCTCCTTTGACGACAGCACTCCACGCAAAGGCGGCGTCTATGAAGTCATTGATGAGACCCAACACGACGTCGGCGACGACATCGCCGCGTTCAAATTGGCGGATCTCCCCTCCCCAGGTAAGTTCGGCGTGTTCTACGAAGTGGATCGCCCCAGCAAGAACGAACTGGAACAGCGTTGGATCGATTCCACCCAGGCGAAGCTCGCTGGCAAGAGCCAAAAGGACATCCTCCGTGATCGCCTGGCGATGATGCGCTAAGCGTCCGCTCCCCAAATGCCATCTTCACGGCTTGCGATGCTCTGCGTCGCAGGCCGTTTTACTTTCATCAAGGACACTTCGCCATCGCGAATGCATGCCACTCCCTGGGAGAGTTGCTCCCAAACGCGCGCGGTGCGCCACAGGCCCAGACACCCCGTCTAGCCAGCGATCCGGACGCTACGCTTCTTGTCCAACTTCAGCACCTGTCCCGCAGACCATTCGGGCTCGGCCTTGGGGTCGCTGAGTTTTTCGCCACCTAGTTGGATACTGCCGCCCTGGACCAATCGGCGGATATCGCCATTGGAAGGCTTCATCTGAAAGCAGCTCTCGAAGGCCAATGCCACGACGGAAAGCACATCGCGCTTCTCCCCGAGCGTCAGCAGCGGTAGCTCCGCGCTATCGAGGTCGCGCTTGCTAAAGCGGATATCCCAGTCGTCACGACACTGCTGGGCCGCCTCTGCGTTGTGGTAAGTTTCGACACAACGCGCAGCGAGGTGCTTCTTCGCCTCCATCGGATGCTGCTCGGCAGTCATCGTCTCGCCCAGCACCAGGAGGTAGTACTTGCTCATGAGTTCATCAGGGATGCTCATCAGCTTGCCAAACATGTCCTTCGGCTCGTCCGTGACGCCGACGTAATTGTTTAGCGACTTGCTCATCTTCTTCACGCCGTCCAGCCCCTCCAGCAGCGGCAGCGTCATGCAGACCTGCGGCTCTTGACCTTCCTCCTTTTGCAAGTCACGACCGACAAGGATGTTGAAGAGCTGGTCGCTGCCGCCGATCTCCACATCTGCCCGCACAACGACGGAGTCCCAGCCTTGCATGATCGGATACTGAAGCTCATGCAGCCTCACCTCTTGCCCCTGTGCAACCCGGTTTTTGAAGTCTTCGCGTTGAAGCATTTGCTGGAGCGTGACCCGTGCGTTCAGGCGGATCACCTCCGTAAACGGCATGTCTTTGAACCAACTGCCGTTGTAAACCACCTCCGTTTTCTCCCGATCCAGCACCAAAAAGGCCTGCTCAGTGTAAGTGCGTGCGTTCACCAGGACCTCGTCATAGGTCAAAGGCGGGCGAGTCGTGGAGCGACCACTCGGGTCGCCGATCATTGCGGTGAAATCGCCGATGATCAGCACGATGTGATGCCCCAGTTCCTGGAATTGGCGGAGCTTCCGCAGCCCCACCGCATGACCCAAATGAATGTCAGGAGAGGTCGGATCAACCCCCATCTTCACGCGCAAGGGTTTGCCACGCGCAAGCTTTGTGGCGAGTTCCTTTTCGCTGTGGATAGTGACGGTGCCTCGGGTAAGGATCTGGAGCTGTTCGTTGACGGGGAGCATGGCTGGAAAAATCGGACGGTATCCTTCGCACCAAACCATCGACCTGTCAGGGGCATTTTTCCCGTGAAACCATCCTCGCCACGACGTAACCCATTGCCATGACACGCCGCTCCCTCCTTTCTCTCTGCCTCGCACTTCCATTGATCGCGAATAGTCGAGCCCAAGACGTCTCCTCCCGGGACCTCATGAACGAAGGCATCCAGGCATTTTTTGACGGCAAGATCAAAGAATCCGTCGCGGCCTTTGACACGCTGATTAAGGCATCCGAGGAAATCAAACCACAGCTCTGGCAGCGCGGGCTTTCCCTCTACTACGCAGAAAAATATCAGGCAGGCCGGGAGCAGTTCGAAGTGCACCAAACCGTGAACCCCAACGACGTCGAAAACGCCGCCTGGCACTTCATCTGCGTCGCCCGCATAGAAGGCGTAGAGGCGGCCCGCAAGGCACTGATCCCGATCAAGGGCGATTCCCGCATCCCCATGAAGGAGGTGCACGATTTGTTCGCCGGAACGGGTAGCGTCGAGGCAGTGATGAAGGCTGCCGAAGCTGGCGATGAGGGCCCAGCGAAACGCAACCAGCTCTGCTATGCGCACCTGTATTTAGGGCTCTACTTTGAGGCGTTGGGAGAGAACGACAAAGCCAAAGAGCACATCGTCAAAGCCGCCATCGATTACAAAATGGACCACTACATGGGGCGCTGCGCGCAGGTGCACGCCAAGCTGCGCGGTTGGTAAGCGAGACGGGTCGATCAAGCTCCCACACAGTAGGCGCACAGGCTCCGCACCCCCACCACCTTCGCCCGCCCCAAAAGTTTGGGCCGCGCACAGCGCAGCCCTCCCGATCTCCGCCGATCCATCACTCAGCGCTAGGGTTGGGATATTGCACGCTGACGAGGTAGAGGCCTTCTGCGGGGGCGGCTTGGTTGCTTTGTAGGCCTTCGGGGTTGGTCAGGAGGTCTTGCAGCCACTCGATCGTCTCCCGTCCGCGTGCGATGTGGATCATGGTCCCGACGATGAGGCGCACCATTTTGTAGAGGAAGCCTTCGCCCTCCACTTCGATCTCTAAGACATCGCCGAGATCTCGGATCTGCACTCGGGTGAGGGTGCGGGTGGTGCTGGCGGGATCGAGTCGGCGCTGCACCTCGCTCTGATCCCCGCGATTGGCACTGAGGCGGCAGAAGTTATGCGTGCCGACGAGGAGCTGGGCGCTGCGTGCCAGGGCGGAGGCATCCAGGGGGCCATAGATGTGCCAGGCGCGGTGATTTTCAAACGGGGTAAAGATGCGGGGCCGCCAGATGCGGTAGCGGTAGGTCTTTCCGATGGCGTCAAAGCGGGCGTGAAAGGTGCCTGGAACGATCTGCGCCTGCATGACGCGGATGCTGGGCGGTAGGCAGGCATTCAGGGCGGTGGCCCAGGCTTCATCCGTCAATCGGGCAGTGCTGGGGATGTCTGCATGGGCCACCTGTCCCAAGGCATGCACGCCGGCATCGGTGCGCCCGGACCCCTGAACGCGATGGGTGCTACCGCTGACTTTCTGGAAGGCGGCGTTCACCTCGTCCTGCACGGTGCGCCCGCCGGGGAGGCTCTGCCAGCCGCGCCAGGGCGTGCCGTCGTAGGCAAGCGTCAGCCGGAGTCGGCGGAGGGGGTTGGGCGGCGCTTCAGGATCCACGGCGGCGGTGCCTCTGACGGGTGGTTTCGTCCGTCCAGGGCAGGTCGTAGGCTTCTTCTGGCAGGAGGAAGCCCTCCGGCCCGCGCTGGGAATTGAGATAGTCCTGAAGGATGACGACGGCGGCGAGTTGATCGATGACTTCATCCCGCTCCTTCCGCCCGGTGATGCCAGCACGCGCTAGGGAGGCCTCTGCCTCGACGGAGGAAAGGCGCTCGTCGATGTATTCAACGGGGATGGCGTGGTGCAGCGCTTTGCTGAGTTTTTCCCCGAAGAGTTCGGTGCGTTTTGCGGCGGCACCTTTTTCCCCGCTGAGATGAAAGGGCATGCCGATGACGATGGTGCCGATGTCTCTTTCCTGGACGATGCGGGCGATATCGAGCTCTGGCGTGCTGCGGGCATCCAACGTGCGCAGGGGGCTGGCGACGAGGCGCATCTCATCGCTGATGGCGAGCCCGATGCGGACGGTGCCGTGGTCAATGGCAAGGATGCGTGACATGGAGGCGGCGGGTGGCTCAGGTGAGCTCTGGGGGGAGCTGGTCCATGAGCTTCTTGATGCTCTCTGCATGGCTGCGGGTGGCGATGAGGAGGGCGTCTGGCGACTGCACGACGATGAGGTCTGCGACGCCGAGGAGGGCGATGTGCTGCTTGGTCTGGCTGAAGATGATGTTGTGCGATGACTCGAACTGGGACACGGCGCAGTTATGCTGATTGCCATTGGCGTCCTTTTGGAGATAGGCACCGACGGAGGTCCAGTTCCCGACGTCATCCCAATCAAAGGTAGCCTCGACATTCAAGACGCGGCTGGCTTTTTCCATGAGCGCGTAGTCGATGGAGAGCTTGGGCAACTTAGCGAACTGCTTGGCGATGGTGGCGGTGAGGTTGCGGGAATTCCGCATCTCTGAAACGAAATCCGCCAGTACGGGGCAGTGGCGGCTGAACTCGCTAAAAATGGCGGGAATGGTCCACACAAACATGCCGGCATTCCAGACAAAGGAGCCCTGGCTGAGGAAGAACTCTGCAAGCTCTGGATTGGGCTTTTCCCGAAAGCGGACGACTTCATAGACACCGGCCTTCTCCATGCCAGCGAGGGAGGCACGGCGGCCGCGTTCGACATACCCATAGCTGGGGCATGGCCAGGTGGGCTTGATGCCGACGGTGACGAGGCTGCCGCCGGTCTCCGCTGCCAGCATGGCATCCGTGAGCACCTGCTGAAAAGCTGCCCGATCATTGATGAGGTGGTCTGCGGGCAGCACCATCATCGTGGCATTGGGATCGCGGGCGACGACAAGCCCGACGCCGAGCGCGATGGCTGGCGCGGTATCCCGCTTTTCCGGCTCTGCGATGATGTTGGCGACTGGCAGGTCTTTGAGGATGGCGCGCACGGCGGCCTCCTGCTGGTGATTGGTGAGGATGAGGATGTTTTCCTTGGGCACGAGGCCTTCGAGGCGCTCCACCGTCATTTCGAGCAGGGTCTTGTCGCCAAAGAGCTTGAGCAACTGTTTGGGCAAGGTATCGCGACTGACGGGCCAGAAGCGCTGGCCACTGCCTCCGGCGAGAATGAGTGCGTAACGGGAAGAGGGGGCGGATGAACTCATAGGGCTGCGGTCGGTGGTAAGGTCAGAATGGCCTCATGATACGTTAGAGATGCTGCGGTCTTTTGCAAGGCGCGCAATGCCCTGTCCATCACCTTGTCACCAGGGGCGCAAGGTGGTAGGGAGATCGGGTGACGAATGTGATGGCCAGCCCCCGGACGCAGCAGGACAGCAAGGAGCTGGCCTTTGACCCCCATTTCATCGTGCTGGACGAGACGCCGGACTACATCGTGGTGGACAAGCCAGCCCCGCTCCAGGCGCACCCATCGAACCCTGGTTGCGCGCCGACGCTGTGGGATGGGCTGCGGGATCTACTGGCCTTTGAGATCGTCAACGGTGGTCAGGTATCCATCATCAATCGGCTGGATCGCGAAACGAGCGGGGTGACCCTGATCGCAAAAAACGCAGCCACGGCGCGCCTCTTTGGTCTGGCGATGCAGGCGCGGCAGTTTCAAAAGACCTACCTTGCTGTGGTGCTGGGCTGGCCAGCATGGGAGAAAAAACACGCGGATGGCCCCATCCTGCGCAAGGGCGAGGTGACGCCATCCCCGATCTGGGTCAAACAAATGGTCCACCCCGATGGCGTGCCGTGCGAGACGCACTTCCGCGTGATCGAACGCGGTGGCCCTGCCCACCTGCCGCTGGCTCTGGTGGAGGCGGTGCCCGTGACGGGTCGCATGCATCAGATCCGCGTACACCTTTCCGCCCTCGGCCACCCAGTGCTGGGGGACAAGATCTACGGGACCGATGAGACTTGTTACCTGGACTTCATCGAAACGGGCTGGTCCGTCGATCTGGCTGCGCGCCTGCATCTGAAGCGGCAGGCCTTGCACGCGCATCGCCTGCGGCTGACCACAGACGATTTTGCTGCGGACTGGGTGGCCCCCTGCCCTGCGCTATTCACCCAGGCGCTGGCGGGCGAGGTGTAGAAAGAGGCCCAGGCTCCGCAAAGGCAGCCTGGGCCATGAGGTTCAATCGTTGGGGATCGGCGGATCAGGCTGCCTTTTTGGCCTTGCCCTTTCCTTTGCCCTTGGCGGCACCTTTTGCCGCGCCCTTGGCACCGGGGCCAGCCGCTGGTGCGACTTTTTCCCCAGGCTTCGGCAGGCCGGCCTTCACGCTCTCCCACTCGGGGTTCAGGGTAGCCTCGCTGATCTTCAGATTGCGGAAGGCGACGGACTGGCCGCCAACGGTAAATCCAGGGGCCATGCGGTCGCCTTTGAACAGATCGCTGCTGCCGTAAGCGGCAAAGTCATCCACCTGGCCCAGCATCGTATCACCGACCATTTCCATGCGCACCTTATGCCAAGTGCCGGGCTGGAGATCCACCGGGACGCGGGCAAAGATGATGGACTTATCCGGCCCGTCGTGGTCGTTATCATCGCGCTGGATGGTGATCATCTTGGGCGTGATGGAGATGCGTGCCATGTGGTCTTTGACGGCATTGATGGAGAGGCTGGTGGTGCGTGCGCCCTGGAACTGGAATTCATATTCGATCACAAAGTCGCCCAGCTTATTCGGCAGGCGAGTGACAGCCCCGTGGTGGTCTTCGGGCTTTTCCGCGCCCAGCCAGGTGCCTTCTGCTAGCGTCCACGCGCCCTTGGCGGCCTTCCAAGGGGCTGCGGGTGCGGCGTCGAGCTTGCTTTCATAGATGACCGCGCCGGGGATGGCCAGCATGGGCTTATCGCCCGCAGCAGCAGCGCTGGCGATGAGGAGGAGGGAGAGTGCAGTGAGGGTAGTGTGCTTCATGGCAGGGCTGGAAACGATGCGGCTCGGGCGAGCTATCAGTTTTCAGCGGGCCGCATTTTCTCACTCCTCGATCCACACCGGGGTGCCCTCTGGCACGGTGTCAAAGAGGTCCATGATATCGCGATTCCTCATCCGCACGCAGCCGTGGCTGCCCTTGCGCCCCATGCGCCGTTCTTCGTTGGTGCCATGGATGTAAATGTAACGATCAAAGGTATTGGCGTTGCGCTTTTCGATCCCCCGCAGGCGCAGGATGCGGGTGAGGATCAGGTCCTCCTCCGCAGGATCACCGGGATTCCAGTGACCGACAGGCTTGCGCGCTTTGAAAATGGTGCCGGGCTCTGCCTCCTCCCCAAACTTCTCCACGACCACAAAGCCGCCCAGCGGTGTCTTGTTGCTGCCTTCTTCAAAACCGATCCCAAACTTGGAGGTGCTACACGGCCAGGTGCGCAAGAGCTGATGCCCATCAAACAAAGCCAAGCTCTGCGCACTGATGGAGACCTCGATCCGGGGCTTCGATACCTTCGTCATCATGGCGCGTACTACGATCCGCCAGCAGCCTCTTTTTTCTTTTTCGTTGCACGAATGTTGAGCATCTCGACAAAGATCGAAAAGGCCATCGCAAAGTAAACATAGCCCTTCGGAATATGGAAGTGCAGGCCCTCCCCGACGAGGGCGGTGCCAATCAGCATCAGGAAGGAGAGGGCTAGCATCTTCACCGTCGGATGCTTGCTGATGAAGGCGCTGACGGACCCCGCAAAGATCATCATGAACCCGACGGAGATCATCACGGCAATGATCATCACCAAGACATGCTCCGCCATGCCCACTGCGGTAATGACGGAGTCGAGCGAAAAGACCAGATCCAGCACGGCGATCTGAATCAGGATGCCACTGAGGCTGGCACCACGGCCCGCCCGTTCGATGTCGCCTTCGGGATCTCCCTCGATTTTGTGGTGGATCTCTTTGGTGCTCTTGTACAGCAAAAAGAGGCCACCCACCATGAGGATGATGTCTTTGCCAGAAAACTCCCGATCGATGAGGCTGAAGAGCGGATCCTTCAACTGCATCACCCAACTGATCGATAGCAGCAACAGAATGCGGGTGATCATGGCAAAGCCCAGCCCCAAGAACCGCGCACGGGGGCGCTCTGATTCTGGCAGCTTATCCACCAGGATGGAGATGAACACGATGTTATCGATGCCTAGCACGATCTCCATGATCGTCAGCGTCAGGAGGGCGATCCAAGCCTGCGGCTCGGTGAGCCAAGAAAGATCAAAGATATTAATTTCAGCAAAGAATGGGATAGGCATATCGGGGCCGAGCGTAGCGCGAATTAACGCAGTGGCAACTGCCGGATGCGGCACGGTATTGCCGCCACCGCCGTTCCGCGCTAGGATGCCGCCATGCCACCCCCTGCCCCAGATGATTCACGCGCCGCAGAGACGCTGCGTGGCACGGTGGAGCGTGTGACTTTTCACTCAGAAGACACCGGCTTTTGCATCCTGAAGGTCCTGCCAGAAGGGCGCAGCGACGTGGTCGCGCTCATCGGTAAGGCCCCCCGAGTCGTCCCGGGCGAGCACCTCGAGGCACGGGGCACCTGGGAAAGATCACGCGATTTTGGCCCCCAGTTTAAAGCCACCGAACTGCGCCTGAAGCGGCCGGACTCGATGGACGGGATGGAGCGCTACCTGGCCAGTGGCCTGATCGAAGGCATCGGGCCGTCTTTTGCAAAGCGTGTCATCCAGAAGTTTGGCAGCAAGACCTTTGAGATCATCGAAAACGAGTCCGCCCGCCTCGAAGAAGTCGAAGGCATCGGCACCAAGCGGCGGCGGGAAATACGCTCGTCATGGATGAAGCAGAAAGCAGTGCACGGGATCATGCTTTTCCTGCACCAGCACGGCATCACCCCATCCCGCGCGCTCCGCATCTATAAGACCTACGGCGATGAGGCGATGGAAGTCCTCCAACAAAACCCCTATCGGCTCGCGGCAGACATTCGTGGCATCGGGTTCAAGACAGCGGACGAGATCGCCCAACAGATCGGCCTGCAAAAAGACGCACCGCAGCGCCTGCGCGCGGGACTGCTGCATGTGGTGGAGGAGGCAGCCCGCTCTGGGCACTCCTGCGTGCCGGAGGAAAAGGTGATCAAAGACGCGGCCGCACTCCTTGGTGCCGACGAAACTGCGGTCGCCGAACAAAGCACCGCCGTTCTGTTGGCGGGCGATTTGGAAAGGCACCCCGTCTCGGGTCAATCCATGCTCTATCTGCCCTACCTGCGCGGTGCAGAGGTCAGCATCGCCCGGACCCTGAAAGACATGCAGGGCACCCCGCCCACCTACCCACCCATCCAAGTCGATGCCGCGCTGGAATGGGCCGCCCGCACCACGGGCAAACCACTGGCCCCCAGCCAAGCAGAGGCGGTGCGCACGGCTCTGGCGCAGCGTGTCTTGATCATCACGGGCGGCCCCGGTGTGGGAAAAACGACGATCCTGCGCACCGTCCTTTCCATCCTGGGCAGCAAGGCGGTGAAGATCGTGCTGGCCGCCCCCACCGGACGGGCCGCCAAACGCATGACGGAGAGTACTGGCCTAGAAGCCAAGACCCTGCATCGCCTCCTCGAATATCAGGGCGATGGCACCTGGGGACGCCATCGCGGTAAGCCGCTGGCGGGGGATCTTTTCGTCGTTGATGAGGCCTCCATGATCGACGCGCCCCTGATGGCCCAGTTCCTCAGCGCACTACCCCAGGGAGCCCATGTTTTGATCGTAGGGGATGCGGATCAACTCCCCTCCGTCGGCCCCGGCATGGTGCTCAATGACCTGATCAATAGCGGCACCGTGCCTTGCGTGCGATTGACGGAGATCTTCCGACAGGCAGCCTCCAGCCGCATCATCACCTCCGCCCACGAAATCAATCGCGGTCGCGTCCCTGACCTCAAGCCCCACCCAGACAGCGACTTTTTCTTCCTTCCCGCAGCCGAACCAGAGCAGGTGCGGGACGTGATCGTTGACCTCGTCAAACGCCGTCTGCCAGGGAAGTATGGCTTTGATCCGCTCTCAGAGATCCAGGTGCTGACTCCCATGAACCGCAATCTGCTGGGCACGCAATCGCTGAATCAGGCCCTGCAATCCGCTCTCAATCCGCCGAACGAGATCAAATACGAAGTCGAGCGATTTGGCTCCTGCTTTAGAGTCGGAGACCGCGTCATCCAAACCCAAAACAACTACGACAAGGATGTCTTCAATGGCGACCTCGGCCACATCGTCGCCATCGAGACGGATCCGCTGAAGGTCGAAGTGCGTTTTGATGGCCAACGGCTCGTCAGCTACGAAGCCGGGGAACTGGACGAACTCCGGCTAGCCTATGCGCTGACGGTGCACAAGTCGCAGGGCTCAGAGTTTCCCTGCGTCGTCATGCCCATCAGCACCCAGCATTACGTCTTGCTGGAGCGCAGCCTCCTCTACACCGGCATCACCCGCGCCAGAAGATTGGTCGTACTCGTCGGCGATGAGCGCGCTCTTTCGCTGGCAATCAACCGCCAGGAAAGTCGCAAACGCTGGACAGGCCTCGGCGCTCTGCTTGGCAGCTAATGGGTCCCAAAACTCGACCTCGGCACCACCAGCGGTCTTTTTGCATCGAAATTGATCGAAGGTTAAGAAATTTTTTCGCTTCCTGTCACTGCTCGCGACTTAGTCGGTAGGTACTCTTCATGAGTTCCCCCACATCTATTCATTCTCCCATGCACCCCATGGGTTGGGTAGTGGTCATCTTGTTTTATATCGTCTTCAGCCCCCACACCTTCGGTGCCGAAGGTGGCACCTCAGCCTACGACGTGAAACCCGGAATCGGCGCGTCGGCAGCAACGCAGATGAGCGACGAAGAACGTCTCAAGATCGAAGAAGAAACAAGGCAGGAAATCCTGCGCGTCACCGAAAGCGACCCAGCCAACATCCCAGTTCGATTCAGCAAATTCGCCGAAGTGGTCCTCCTCCCCGGCGTCGTCCTGATGATGCTGATCGTCCTCATCCGCCGTGGTTCCGGGGGCTGCGTGTGAACCCTCGGCACTCTGCGCACCCCGTCAAGAGCCGGGCGCTTCTGACCCGCACCCGCAGGAGGTAGGCTAGGCGGCCCGCACCGCTTGCTGCATTCGTTCCAGCATGTAATACACAGTACGGCTCCGGAGGCGCACCAGGGTGCGGCCGACGATTCGGTCGATGACCTCTGGTCCCGTTGCCAGCACATCGTCAATTGGAGATCCCGAAAAGCCACGCGCCAAGATGGAGGCCAGCGCACGGGTCAGCGTCTGAACCTTAGGGCCTAACGAAAATGCAAACTGGGCGCACCCGGCATCGTCCAATCGGAAAAAGATGCCGACCGTGTCCGTGCATTGCTCATCACGCCGCACATCCCGCACGGCATACTGGACGCCGTCCACGGGCTCATGCTGGTTGGAGTTTTCTGCATAGTGCACCAGCATCTCCCGCCGCTCGGGCTCGGTCATGCCCTCGAATAGGGTCACGATCTCCAGCAGTGGTTGGGGCACAGGCATTGCTTCAGGCTGGTTACTCCACTGCCGGACTCACATACATCGTGGAGGCATTGTTCACGCGGCCCACAGTGGGGATCAGTCCGTTCATGTTCTGATTGCCGCCAGTGGCGTTGCCGTACTGTTGGTTGAAGGAACGGTAAAGACTCTCCCCACCTTGACCTGGCGATGGCACACTGAGATTGATCGGCTGATCCGGTGTGGGCAGTCCGCCGGCCTTGCGTTGGCTCTGATCCAGAGCGTGGCGGGACCAGGCGAGGTCCGTTGCCTGCTGCGAGATCTTGGCATCCATGGCCTGCTTTTGGGCTAAGTACTGCTCTTGAGTCAGGGATCCGCTGGCGCGTTGGCGCTCCAGCTCTTCGTACTGCGGGCGGGCTCTCGCGCGCAGTTCCTGGTCATACTGGTCCAGGCTGGCTGCAGAGGGGATGGTGCTGGCGCATGAGGAGGCAAAAAGGCAGCCTGCCACCGCGATCAATTGAAAAAAGTGCTTCATGTCTGCGCCAGACTAGCGGTTTGAGCCGTTGTTTTCAATGCAAACCGGATTCCCCGGCCTGAACCCCCACTTTTTGATCCCTTGAGCGATCCAGACCCCATCCTCGACACATCCGCACCGCGCGGCAATTACCTCCCCTACCCCTCCTCCCGGTTGGGGGCGCGCATCGTGCCGCAGGACCTGACTTCTTTTAAGACCCGGGGGATTTCAAAGGTGGAGCGCGAGCTCCAGCAGGAATTGGTGGAACTGCGGGAGCGCTACCTGGAGGTCATTGATGCCTTCAATTGGAACAAGCTTGTCTATGAGGCGCAGTTCGGCTTTGAGCCCGTGATCGGGGAATGCTACCACCTCTATCAGGTAGAAAAAAAGTACCACCTCAGCATGATCGAGCCCGAAAAGTGGCACCAGCGCTGGATCGCTACCCTGCGTCTGAATGCCGATGGGCGCTGGCAAATGGAGAAGTCCGCAGAAGACTTTGACCTGCGCCGCTGGATCGGCGAACACTCCTCCCAGGAAACCATGGGAGCGTCATGACAGAATTTTCATTGATCGGTCAAAAGTTGGGAGGCCCAAGCGGCATCCAGGAATTGATGGAAGATCTTGGGCAGGCGCTCAGCAGCGATCCAGCGATGCGTATGCTCGGCGGTGGCAATCCCGCCGCGATTCCTGAAGTGCAGACCCTTTGGCGGGATCGTTGGGCAGAGCTAGGCGCGGATCCAGCGCAGTTGGATCGCACCTTGCTGAACTACGATCCACCGGGTGGCAGTCCCGCTTTTCGCGAGGCGATGGCGGACTTCCTCCGGCGCACCTGTGACTGGGAGTGCGAGGCAAAAAACATCGTTGTCCTGCCAGGTGGACAGACTGCATTTTTCTACCTTTTCACGCTGCTGGCCGGGCAAGATGGGCGGCGCAAGATCGTCTTCCCGATCACGCCCGAGTACATTGGTTACGCCAATCAAGGTCTGCACCCAGCGGCCTTCCACGCGTGCAAGCCGCTGATCGAAGATCGGGGCAATAACGAATTCAAATACCGCATCGACTTTGATCGATTGGATCCGCAGGACGATGCAGCCGCTGTCTGTCTTTCCTGCCCGACGAACCCAACGGGAAATGTCATCAGCCATGAGGAGGTGATGCAGCTGCGTCGCATGACCCGCGCGCGCGGCATCCCATTGATTCTCGATCAGGCTTACGGGATGCCCTTTCCGGGGGCGATCTACGTCGATTGGCAACCGCTGTGGGATGAAGACATGATCGTCTCCATCAGCCTGTCAAAACTCGGGCTTCCAGGGGTGCGCACCTCCGTCATCGTCGCCCACGAAAAGATCGCCACCGCACTGGCCAACATGAATGCCGTGATGGCCTTGGCGAATGGCAACATCGGCCAGGCCATGCTGCGCCCACTCCTGGCAGGCGATGTTTTGCCAAAGCTGGCTCGCGAGGTGATCCAGCCCTTCTATCGCCAACGCGCTGCCTTTGCAGCAGGGATGCTGCACGACCTGCTTGGGGATAAGGTCAGCTATGGGCTGCATGTACAAGACGGTGCCTTTTTCCTCTGGCTCTGGCTGAAGGATCTGCCCATCACCAGCGCCCAGCTCTACCATCGGCTGAAGCTGCGCAAGGTGCTGATCGTCCCCGGCCACTACTTCTTCTTTGGGCTGGATGAGCCGTGGGCACATCGCGACCAATGCCTGCGCATCACTTTTTCCCAAAGCCCCGAAATCGTGCGTGAGGGGCTCCAGATCATCGCGGATGAGATCATCTCACTCACCCATGGCAGATGATGGAGCGCTTTAGCGACTTCATGGCGCGGGCGCTCTACGATCCAGAGCGCGGCTACTACACCCGGCGCATCCGCGATATCGGCGGGAGCCGAGGTGACTTCGCCACCAGCGCGACTGTCTCAGGCCGCCTCGGTTCCGCCATCGCGGCTTGGCTGCGCGCCGAAAGCAGCGCCACCCACGTCATTGAGATCGGGGCCGGCAATGGTGCCCTCATGCAGCAGGTCCGGCAGGAACTCGGGTGGTGGAGGCGGCTGAATTGGCGCTTTCACATCGTCGAAAAATCCCTGGTCCTCCAGGAGCGCCAACGGCAACGACTGGGCAGCAAAGTCAACTGGTGGGCCAGCGTTGCAGCAGCCCTGGATGACTGCAATGGGCGCGCCATGATCTACAGCAACGAGTTGATCGATGCCTTTCCGTGCACCGTCGCCGTGTGGGATGCGACCCAGAAATGCTGGCTAGAATCGTGGATCGATGAAGGCCGCGAAGTACTGCGCCCGCTGGACATGTCCGAATTCGAGGCGGCATCCTTTTCAGCCCTGCGAGACTGGCCAACGCCACCCCAAGACGGCCAACGAATCGAGTTGCACGCTACGGCCCTTGATTGGTTAACAACGTGGGCACCCCATTGGAAGAGCGGCTCCATCCTTACCATCGACTACGGCGATACGTTCCCCGCGCTCTACCATCGCCGGAAGGGTGGAACGCTGCGCGCCTATCTGCTGCATCAGCGGTTGATTGGGCCAGAAGTGTGGCAAAACCCTGGCCGACAAGACATCACCGCAGACGTAAACTTCACCGACCTACGTGCCTGGTCTTCGTTGCTCGGGTGGGCTGAAAAATCCTACACCAGCCAGCGGGAATTTCTCCAGCAATGGGCACCGCACCACCACGCCGATCCCCAACTCGCCATGCCCGGCGGTGCCGACGATGCCTTCCAGTGTTTGATCGCACAAAAATCATAGCGCACTGACGCCGGGCGGTTAGAGCGCAAGAGCGACCACTGCGAGGAGGCGGGAGACGAATCCATAGCCCCAGGCTGAGATAAGATGGCGATTTCCACAAGCACCGCACACTCGATGCCAAGTGACGCCCCAGGGCATACCTCGCTCAATCGTTCCAGCTAATAGAGGGACCAGCAGGTTTCCCGTCCATCAACCACCGACCTTTGTGCCTCCATGCCTTCAACCCCTCCACAGTGTCCTCAACGTCACTCCTTGGTGCCAGACAAACGATTGCTCGAAGGGCGGAGTTCTGTAGGCAGGAATGACGGTATCGAGCTGCCGCCGCATCTGCTCGGATTCCAGCACCACACCGTCATTGGGTATGAAGGACTGAAGCGTTTGGCACTCATGGTCACGCCCGAAGGCGGTGGAAGCTTTCGCGATCAAGCGTGGGAAGCCGTCTCCACCCTGCGCGCAATCCTATTGCAGCAGGACGAACCGATGGCAGTGACGATGCAGACGGTCTTCATTGACGAAATTGCGCACGTTCCCATCGCGCGGCAAGTTTTTGAGGCCTATTACGGCGAAAACATGCCGCTCACGCTCTTCGTCGTGCAACCGCCGTGCGACGGGCGCGGACTGGCCATCGAGGCCTGGGCCATCAGCACCAAGACAGCCGATGTTTGCTTCGTCGGCCCGCACGTGATCACAGTGGCGCACAACGACATGCGCTGGGTCTATGCCTCCGCAGGTGCCCTGGATCTGGGACATGCAACGGCCTATGAGCAATCGGCGCAAGCTTTTGAAAATCTTCGCTCGGTGCTGGCAGGTGCAGGCACCTCATTCAAGGACGTGCTGCGCGTCTGGCTCTACCAGGGCAGCATCACAGGACTAGAGGGCGGCACGGAGCGGTATCGCGAACTGAACCGCGCACGCACGGACTTCTTTGCGAGGCATCTCGACAACGCAAAGACTCGCGCCGCGCACAACGGCCATGTGGTCTATCCGGCCAGCACCGGCATCGGCACCCTGGGTGAGGGCCTCATGACGACCTGCATGGCCCTGCAAACAGATCGCGCGGATGTGGACGCAATCTCGCTTGAAAATCCGCTGCAAACCTCCGCCTTTAGCTATCCGAAGGTCTATTCGGAAAAGAGTCCCAAGTTCTCCCGCGCCATGGCACTGCGCGCGGGAGACCACGTCACCACCTGGGTGTCTGGAACGGCCAGCATCGTGGACTCGGAAACGGTACACACCGGCGATGTGCGCAAGCAGGCCGAACAAACGCTGACGAACATCGAAAAACTGATCGCTGCCGACAACTTTGCTCGGTCGGGCTGGGCGGATGCCGGTGCTACACTGGCAGATTTAGCCAAGGTCCGCGTCTATGTGAAGCATGCCGGAGACTATGCCGTCTGCCGTGAGGTGTGCGAGGAGCGCCTCGGCCGCATCCCAGCGATTTACGCGCAAGCGGATGTCTGCCGTCCAGACCTGCTGATCGAGATCGAAGGCGTGGCCTTTTCACCACTGAGGAAGTGATCAATTTATGAATGCCCGCCTCCTCAGCCTCTTTTGCTTCAGTGCTCTAGTTCTGCCGCAGCAAGCCGCAGAGCCCAAGGGACCCAATCCACTCTATGAGGCGGGACCGATGGTGATGCGGACTGATGCGGATGCCACCGCCAGCAACAAGATCGATGAACTGGTGATGAAACGCCTACAGGCCATCGACCTCAAGCCTGCGAATCTTTGCTCCGATGCGGTGTTTCTACGTCGCGCCTATCTCGTCGTCATCGGCACACTGCCGACGGAGGAAGAAGCGCGGGAGTTTCTCGCCTCCAAAGAACCCGACCGACGCGAACAGCTCATTGAGGACCTGATGGAGCGCGATGAGTTCTACGACTTCTGGACGATGAAGTGGTGCGACATTCTGCGCGTGAAGGCGGAGTTTCCCATCAAGCTGTGGCCGAATGCAGCGCAGGCCTATCACCGCTGGATCTATTCCAGCGTTCGCGGCAACAAACCGCTGCACCAACTGGCGCGGCAACTACTGGTGGCAAACGGCAGTAACTTCCGCGAGGGCGAAGTCAATTTCTACCGAGCCATGCAAGACCGCACCCCGAAAGGTATCGCTGCAACCGTTGCGTTGACCTTCATGGGCGAGCGCGCAGAAAAGTGGCCGGAGAAGAAGCTGGAAGCGATGTCGGGCTTCTTTTCGCAGATCGCGTTCAAGACCACCGCAGAGTGGAAGGAGGAGATTGTCTTTTTCAATCCCGAGGCGGATAAAGACGGACTGTCGAAAAAGACGATCTTCCCAGATGGCACGCCGGTGCGGATCGAGATGGGCAAAGAAGATCCCCGCGTGCGCTTTGCCGACTGGCTGCTGCGTCCGGAGAATCCATGGTTCAGCCGCAGCATGGCCAACCGCATCTGGTCGTGGCTCATGGGGCGCGGTATCGTGGAGGAAGCGGATGACATGCGCGCGGACAATCCGCCGTCCAACCCAGAGCTACTGGCGTTTTTGGAGAAGGAATTCGCCACCTCGCGCTGCGACATGAAGCACCTCTTCCGCATCATCCTCAATTCGCAGACCTTCCAATTGTCAAGCCTCCCGGCGCAGAAGTGGCCGGAGGCGGCGGTGAACTTTGCGCACTATCCGCTGCGGCGCATGGAGGCGGAGGTACTGATCGATGCGCTGAACCAACTGACCGACACGGAGGAAAGTTATAGCAGCCCCATTCCTGAGCCCTTCACCTTCATTCCGGAAGATGTGCGCGCCATCGCGCTGGCCGATGGCAGCATCACCAGTTCGTTTTTGGAATTGTTTGGACGACCGCCGAGGGATACCGGCTATGAATCGGAGCGCAGCCACAGCACCAGCGCAGCGCAGCGCCTGCATTTGCTAAACTCCAGCCAAGTGCATGAGAAAGTCGCCGCATGCCCACTGGTCACTGGAGCTGGCAATGCCCAGCCCGCCCAACTGGCGGAAAAAATCTATCACGCAGTCCTCTCCCGCCCCCCAACACGCGCTGAGTTGTTTGCCATCGAATCGCACGCTTCCGAGACCTATGCGCGGCCACAGGAGTTGGCGGAAGACCTCGTTTGGGCGCTGATCAACGAGCCCGAGTTTGTTTACATCCACTGAACCACCACCCCCTCATCCGGAGGACGCCCCCATGAATACCTTGACCCCAAATCTCTCCCGCGTTCAGCGCCGCCAACTCGATGCCTTGACCCGCAACATGGCCGGAGTGCCGCTCTCCCGCCGCGAGGCCATGCGACGCTGCGTCTATGGTTCCGCAGGCCTCCTGCTGCTGGAGCCGCTGCTAGTTCGCGCGCAAGACGCGGCACCCGCAGGCAAGGCAAAGTCCGTCATCCAGGTCTGGCTGTGGGGCGGCCCATGCCATGTCGATACCTTTGACCCCAAACCCGAGGCGGGAAAAGACTACTGCGGCACGCTGGACAAACCGATCAGCACCAACGTCGATGGCATTCAGATCGGCCAATTGCTACCTGAGCTGGCAAAGATCGCGGACAAATACTCGCTGATTCGAAGCATGACGCACGGCAACAACGGCCACGAAACCGCCGCGTATCTGGTGCAAACGGGCCGCACCTCTGAGCGCGAGGTCTTCCCCGGCCTTGGCGCAGTGACCTCGTTTTTCAAAGGCTACGATCACGGCTACAAAGGTCTCATCCCGCCCTACATCGTGCTGACAGAACCGCAGGGACGTTTTTCTGAGGCCGGCTTCCTCGGTCCGCGTTACAAGCCCTTCGCCACCGGTGGTGATCCCGCTGCTAGTGTCTTCGAGGTGGAGGGCATCATCGCGCCTGGGATCAGTGAGGCCCACCAGCAAGAACGCCGCAGCTTCTTGCACAGCTTGAACACGCTCGGCGGCGCACTGCCTGGGGATGCGACCCTGCGCACCGTCGCGGATTCGGAAGAGATGGCGTATGAAATGATCCTGGGCAATGCGGGCAAGGTCTTCGATCTCTCCATGGAAAATGAGAGTGTTCGCGACCGCTATGGCCGCAATACCTTCGGACAGTCCTGCTTGGTCGCGCGTCGGCTCGTGGAAAAGGGAGTGCCTTATATCACGATCAACTACAAAGGATGGGACACCCATAAGCAGCATTTCCAGGCGATGAATCGAAAGCTGCCAGAGCTGGACCAGGGGCTCTCGGCGCTGCTCAATGACCTCGCTGACCACGGTCTGCTGGATACCACCGTTGTGTGGTGCTCGGGTGAATTCGGACGCACGCCAAAGATCGCCACCGAGTCGCCCTGGAACGGCGGACGCCATCACCACGGCAAGGTCTTTTCCGCACTCGTCGCTGGGGGCGGATTCAAAGGGGGCCATGTTGTGGGCGCTTCGGATGCCAAGGGCGAGGAAGTCAAGGACCGCCCCGTCTATCCCGCCGACCTCATTGGCAGCATCTATCAGCAGCTCGGCATCACCGCCGACTCGCCCCTACCGCATCCGATGGGCACGCCGACGTTTGTCGTGCCAGGGAAAGATGAAAAAGTGCCGATGGCGGGCCTGCTCACAGAACTTGTTTGAGACATCATCATGACCGCCCATCGACTGTTCCTCCTCAGCTTCGCGCTCGCGAGTCATGCACTAGCCGTCCCGCATGTCGGCTACGTGTATCCGGCTGGCGGACAGCAGAACACGAGTTTTGAAGTCATCATCGGCGGACAAGGTCTCGTCGATCCAGAGAGTGTGCTGTTTTCCGGCGAAGGGGTGCAGGCACAAATCCTAGAGCACATCAAACCGCTCGGTGCCATCGAGGCGGGTGATCTGCGCGACCAACTGCGCGAGATGCAGACGAAGCTGACCGCCCTCCGCGCTGCGCCCGACTTCAAACCGACCGATGAACTACCCGCCATCCGCAAGGTGATGCGCGAAGCCGAGGTCACAGAGCGCAATCTGCTGCAACTGGCCGATTACGACCGCCGTCGTAATGACCCGAAACAACAACAAAACACCCAAATCGGCGAACTCGTTCGAGTTAAGGTCACCATCGCTGAAGGCGCAGAACCGGGCCTGCGCTACTGCCGCCTGAGCACTGCCAACGGCCTCAGCAATCCACTGCGCTTCGTGGTCGGTCAGCACCTGGAGATTCGCGAGATCGAAGAACCGCCATCGTTTGACTTCGATCACTACACAGCAGGCAAAGCCTACAAACATCGGTCGCGCAAAGACATTCCAGTCACGCCCGTGCCATTGATGCCCGTGACCATCAACGGCCGCATCCTGCCAGGGGAGTTGGATGAGTTTTCGATCCAGGCCAAGAAGGATGATCAGCTCGTCGTGGCGGTGCATGCGCGCAATATCACGCCTTATCTGGCCGATGCCGTGCCCGGCTGGTTCCAGGCGGTTGTCTCCATGACCAATGCCACCGGCGATGAGGTTGCGTATGCCGATGACTATCACTTCGATCCCGATCCCGTGCTGTTCTATAAAATCCCCGCCGATGGCGAATACCGCATCAAGGTGAACGATTCCATCTACCGAGGTCGCGAGGACTTTGTGTACCGCATCACCATCGGGCAATTGCCATTTTTGACAGGCATCACACCACTCGGCGCGCAAGCCGGCTCCACCACGGACATCAGCTTCATGGGTGGCAATCTCGGTGCCGAGGCAAAACGGCGCTACACCGCGCCCGATCAGCCAGGAAATGTATCGCTCTTTGCCACCGTCGGACCGTGGCGGTCGAATTTGATTCCTTTTCAAATCGACGGCGTTCGCGAAGAACCGGAGCGCGAGCCGAATGATCGTCCAGGTGCCGCAAATGTCCTCGATCCGCCGATGGTCGTGAATGGACGCATCGAGAAGCAGGGCGACGCCGATTACTACCGACTCAAAGGCAGGGGCAATCAGCCGTTTGTGTTCGAAGTCTTAGCGCGACGTCTCGGATCGCCCCTGGATGCGAACCTGACAGTGCTGGACATTGACGGCAATCAGATCGGCTACAACGACGACTATGAAGACCACGCCGCAGGCTTGACGACGCATCATGCCGACTCCCGCTTGAGCATCAAACTGCCTCCGTCAGGCGAATGTTTTGTGCGCGTGGCGGACACGCAAAACCAGTTCGGCACGGGCCACGCGTATCGGCTCAAGGTCACACAGGCGCAGCCCAGCTTCGCACTCCGCGTCACGCCCTCATCTCTCAACGCCCCTGCGGGAGGCAACGCCCGCCTCACCGTGCACGCCTTACGCGCCGACGGCTTCGATGCTGCCATCTCCCTGAGTGTAAAAGGCCCGGAAGGTTTCGAGTTGAAAGGGGCCACCATCCCCGCTGGCGAGGACAAGGCCGAAATCTCCCTGAGCGTGCCCTCCAGCCCTCTGGAAAAGCCCGTAGAGATTCACATCCAAGGCAGCGGCCAGATGCCAGACCAAGACCCCGTCACCGCCGAAGCGAAACCGGCGGAAGACATGATGCAGGCCTTCATCTACCGCCACCTCGTGCCCGTGGACGCACTGCTCGTCGATGTGCGAGCCCCCGCACCCCCAAAGCAAACCACAAAATAAGCGCCCCATAACGCCAAGCGTCTATAGGGGTAGGAACGGCGCATTGGTTTGCACCGCCCCTCCCTCCGAACCGGACTGGCGGGTTTCCCGCATCCGGCTCTCCGATTGATGAGTGCTGACAGTGTTGGTTCACTTGTGTCAGGTTTCAGGCTGTCGGGTGCGTGACGTTTATCAAGGATGTCAGCCCCCTCTCAGCGAAGTAGTCGTTTGGATAGCGGTTATGATCTCTGCCTCGCCCCCTGCCGTGCCGCTTGGCGCGGACC
>Ga0209573_1000605_pt1 | contig 71506 bp, 56 predicted proteins | sample TNRBio252014_DNA_FD_185870 | JGI IMG/M metagenome (GOLD analysis project Ga0209573, IMG submission 185870) | Wastewater treatment Type I Accumulibacter community from EBPR Bioreactor in Madison, WI, USA - TNR Reactor_6/25/2014_ DNA (SPAdes)... | ecosystem: Engineered > Bioreactor > EBPR >...
GATAAGGACGCCCAGCGCGCGCAGCGGCTCAGTCCAACAGCAGTGTATCCGACCAGCAGGCGGATCACCCCTCCTCAGCAACATCAGCCTTGCCTCCGCCTCCTGCTCGGATACACTGCTTCACGTTCGGCCAAGAACGTAGCCTGATCGCCATAGCTCCAAAATGAATACACTCACCATGGAGTCTAGCCCACCTGACTACCCACTTTGTAGCTCCTGCGGACTGCATCCAGCCCACACCTTCCTCACTGAGATCATCAATGGAGTGATGACTAATAGTTCATTGTGCGATGAGTGTGCAAGTCTGCGGCGGGTAGCTACCGATGATGACGGCAGCTCCATTCACGATGCGAAGTGCTATTATTGTGGCGACAAGGCTGCGGGCGGCTGTATGAACCAGAAATGGGAGTTGCCCGCTCGGAAGCAGACGATGCACTACACCTGCTTTCGGTGCATGGGGCTTTACCACCAGTTTTTGCTTGAAGCACTTGGCTCTATTCCTGAGCATTTCTCACCCGAGGATCAGCTTCGGCGCATGGAGACAATGGTGGTGGAGGTTGATTCCCGTGTGAGATCGAAGATTTCTGAATGAACCTCCGAGAAGCAAGGTATGAACCATCAACCCAAGCCGAACAAAACGGATGCAGGCAACGGCTCGAAGGCCATCTGTCGTGTCAGCAACGTCTTGCGCTCGCCGTCGCCTGATCCGAGACGTTCAGTCTAAAGTTCAATGCTCACCAAGCCTCAACTGCGAGAACTTTATCGGACCCCAAGCGAGCGATCGCTACGGAAATCGATTGGTGAGCTTGAGGCGCAAAGCAAATTCTTCATTTCCCGATCTCCCCTTCTCTTCGTTGCTACGTACGCCGAAGCGGGAGATTGCGATTGCTCTCCTCGTGGAGGTCCGCCTGGATTCGTTCGAGTCCTGAGCAATTCGCAGATCGCCATCCCCGATTTTCGAGGCAACAACCGCTTGGATACTTTGGAAAACATCATCGAGACCGGAAAGATCGGATGCGTGTTTTTAGTTCCCGGCATCTCTGAAACCTTGCGAATCAATGGGACTGCTGCGGTTTGCTCTAGTGCCGATGTCATTGAACAATTTGATTGTGCTGATTTGGTGAAGTCATACATCCTGGTAGATGTCGCCGAAGTTTACATCCACTGTGGGAAGTCTTTGATTAGATCGGCAGTTTGGGATGCTTCTACACACGTGCCCATCAATGACTTCCCTTCGCTGGGAACAATTCTGAATGCCCACGTCGGAGAAGATGTAATGTCAGAGGATCATTCCGAGATTGCCAAGATCTACAGTCAAACAATGACCGAACAAGGCGCGCCATGACAACCCCTACCAGCCGCTCTGTTTCGATGATTTCCCGTAACTACAACCTAAACACCGTGATAGACGTGCGCCCTCGCTGGTAGGGGCGCATGCGCTTAACGTTGATATGGCTCCGGTTTTGGCAAGTGGGAATGTGGGTTCGCTGTCATTTTCATGACCTTTTCCATTGGGTTGTTCTTCTCACCTCAGAAGCAGACTGACCGACCAGGGTGACTCTTATCACTTCGGTGGTTATGCAGCCGGAGCGAAGCGGAGACAGACAGCCGACAGGCTGCCCCGCAGGGGTGAGGACGCGAAGCGCCTCATCAAATATTCGCGTGCTGGGTAACGCATTTCTTTTGTTCACCGCGGCCTGGTTCTCACAGTCTCGCCTCGAGCGCTCAAGTCTTCTTTCGATGACTCTTATCTCATAACGTCTCTCGTGTGCTGGCCTCCGCGTCGATCAGTCTGATTCTAAGGTGTGAAGATGGGTTTTCAATTTGTCTGGTGCTGGTGTCTGAAGTCGAATGAGTTCAATGATTTCGTCGAGCGGCTCTTGATGGAGGTGAATCGGTTGCGGAAGCGCGGGGAATAGCAATCTGCAACACTATAGCCGCGCCCCACTCCAGCGGCGATATTTTCTGGCATGGCAGCCATTCCGATTCCTCGTCCTCCAGACCCTGCGGCGTTTCAGGCTGACCCCATCGCTCCTCTGAAGGCGCTGAGCGATCCCTATGTGGACATGTGCCGGTTGCGGCGGTCTTAGCTCTGCGCGAGCGGCTGATGGAGGTTGTCGCAAGTCGCAGTGGAAGGAACAACCCCAATGCACTGGGACTAAAGACGCATCGCGTAATGAACCTGACGCTCCATCTCTTGAAACCCGCAGGATGGATAAAGGTGCTGACCGATGGCGTTGGAGGCCATCGTCTCGATCTGCGCCACGTTTAGACCCAGGTCCCGAAAGTAATCCAGCGCATGATGGATCAAACGCCGCCCCAGGCCCATCCCCCGGGCTGCCTCCGTCACCGCCATGTTGGGAATGCGCCCGCGACTGTTCAGCAGGTCAACCCGTGTGGTGATGTAACCCACGATCTCCTCATTGAGCACCGCCACAAAGACCCCTTCTGGATTCACCCGGCAGTCCTCATCAATGTGTTCGGCCTTGCGCGTCTTCCAATCGCGGGATTCATCCCAGCGCCCCAGTCGATCCTCCAGGATTTGGTCCAAAGCAACGCCGCCAAACGAGGCCACGGTGATGTGGCGGAGCGTTTCGAGATCTGTCGGGATGAACTTTCGGATTTGGAGGGCGTCCTTCATCATGGAAGCATAGTCAACCATCCCAAAGCGACGGGAAAGCAAAAAGACCCGCGTGAGGCTGAGCGAAATTCCTGGTAGTGGGCCGGTTTTGGGCAAAATCGGCGGTCGGGAGGCATGTCGGAATGGCTAACATCATCAATATGACGATATTTATGGTAATTTTAAAAATTCCACATTAGAATATCACATCTCCCTTTCGATTTTCGCCTCTCTCAATGCCCCCAGACCCGCAAAATCCAGCTCCAAAGCGTGTGCGCATCGCCCCATGGCGTGGGCCGTTGAGCTTGCTGTGGCTGCTTTCTGCTAGCACGGTCGCCATTTGCCTGCCGCTCCTGTACATTGCGGGCGCTGCTGCGATCGGGGCCTGGTTGGGGTCGGCGGCGTTTCAGACCATCGAGTTGCTGGCCACCACCAAGGACAGCCACTGGGGGGATCTGGGGGCGCTGGCGCTGCTTGGGATCGCCATGGTCACATGGGTGTTTTCCATCCGCCCACTCATGGCCCAAAAGGAGTCCTTGACCACGTCGATGCAGGTCAGCCGGGCCATCCAGCCGGATCTTTTTGAACTGCTAGACTTCCTCTGCTGGCATCTCCGCATCCAACCGCCAGAGGAGGTCTGGCTAGATCCAGAGCGGCGGAATCGGCTGCAACTCAACGGCGGAGTCTGGGCATTGGTCACAGGCTCAACCCGCCTGACGATCGGGCTTTCCCAGGTCGGCGTCCTGAACGCGCGGGAGTTCTCCGCCATGCTGTGTCGTGAGCTCGGCGTGAGTTCGGGTCGGCTCGGAGCGATCTTTCGGCACCTCGTGCGGGAGATGGACCAGTGGTACTATCGATCCTTGATGGAGCGCGAAAGTTGGGAGCTGGAGCTTCGCAAACCCAGGAACAAAGAAAGAGAAAAGGAACCCCGGTGGAAAAGTGTAGGCAGGCTCGTGCTCTACGGCTGGATGACCGCCGCCAAGGCCCCCTTTGCCCTGTGTGTGCTGATTGCACGCGCAGCCAGTCTGGTGCCCCTCCGGCAAATGGAAACAGATGCTGACCGCACCTGCGTGCGACTCTTGGGCGAGGAGCCTGCGGCGGAGTTGAAGCAAAAGATCCGCAATTTGGAGGCGGCCTGGATCAAGACGCATCGGGACATCGAAGACGGCTTGGTGGTCAATCGCCTGCCAGAGAACCTGCCCCTCCTGATCGCACGCCAGACCGGGAACCTGATGCGGGCGGAAGAGAGCGATGACAACGCCCCCTTTGTGAAGAAAAAGCAGCGCGTCATCGCAGAAGACGCCTTGGAATTCCTCCCGCGCGACGCCCCTGCGGCGGCCCAGATCCGGTCCTTTGTGGATCTGGCGCGTCAGGTCACCTATTTTTACTACCAGCACGATCTGAAGATCGCCCTGCATGAGCACCGACTCGTGGCGGAGGAAGAGATGCTGCACAAATCGCGGCGCGAAGACGAAACGCTGCTGATTTTGCGCCGCTATTTCTCCGGACTGGCCCATCCCGAGCGGGCAATTTATGGCCTGGGCAACACGCATAAACTCGCCCCAGGACCCCATGTCCTCTTGAGCGAGATCCGTCGCGGACGTGCAGAGGTCAAAAAGTGGGGTATCCAGATGAAGGTGACCTTGCAGGAATGGAACATCGCCTGGCAACGACGTCGCGACCTCGAATCAGCGCAGCTGCTCAGCATGGCCGGCTTTACGATCTCGCGCCTACAGTTCGGAACCCGGGACACGACTCCCGAAGTCTTTGCGGAAGAGGCGCACAATCAGGCGACCAGCATGGAGCACATGGAGCACGCACTCCAGCAGTATGAGGCCCGGTTAGAAACCCGCTTTGCGGCAGCTCTGGGATTGCTGTGGTGGTCAGCGCCGGATAACTTGTCAGTGAGCCTGAGCTCGCGGCGGAATCTGCTGCCCAAGTGGGTGGGTCTGTTTGAGGCGATGGCGTCGGTGCTGCCTACCTACCGGGAATTGCTGACGGTGTTTTATTCGTTCCAGACCTTGGGCACACGCTTTGCCCACCTGGAAGACGCGGGGCGGATGCTGGCTGCACTCCACAACGTGACGCCGCGCATCATGGACCTAGCCCAACTCCTCGTGGCAGGCATCGACGGGGCCCCCTACCCTTTCATCGAAGGCCGCACGCCGACTTCCCTGACAGCCTTTCTGATGCCCAAGCCCCTGCCAAAAACCTCGATGGTGTTTGCGGCCACCAGCGCCGACAGCGATCCTCGCAGCAAGGCCCTGAAGCTTTCCCATGAAACGGCAGAGGTCATCACGCCCCTCGTCGATAATTTCATGAAGCTCTATCATCAAGCCTATGCTTGGCTGGCAGAGACGGCGGAGGAGTCCGAGCGGCACTTCCTGGGGGATCTAAAAATGGGCTCAGAGCTGGAGATCCTGAGCCCAGAGGACTACAAAGCCCAGCAGGCGGCAGAACAGCAACCGCGGCCACAGGTGCCAGAGGACGACTTCAGCCCGGATTCACTCCTGGGACGTCGGCTCCAGGCCCCAGACTCCAGCAAGATTGGTTTCTCATAATGACTGGTAGCCAGTGGAGACGCTGGCATCCCAAGGGTGGAAGTTTTTCCCAGGGAATGAAGCGCTGTCTTGCGCTTCCCGTGTCTGTAGCCTAAAAAAACGGGGCTCAGTGCGGAGTGGTTTTGCATTGGGCGAAACGAACCCACTCATGGTCTCCATTTCGATTCGGCAACTCACGAAGAAGTTCGGGCGCAATACGGTGCTCAGCAGCATCAATCTGGACATCGCCGCAGGCGAGTTGTTCTTCCTGCTGGGGCCGAGTGGGTGTGGGAAGACCACGCTGCTGCGCCACATCGCGGGCTTTTACACTCCGAACAGCGGTCAGATCTTCTTTGACGATGAGGATGTGACGAAGCTACCCGTGCACCGCCGTGGCACCGGCATGATGTTTCAAAGCTATGCGCTGTGGCCACACCTAAACGTGGCGCAAAATGTGGCCTTTGGTCTGGAAGAGCGCAATCGCCCCCGGCCGGAGATCGAGGCGCGCGTCGCAGAGGCACTGGATCAGGTGCAACTCGGCGGACTGGGGGACCGCCGCATTCAGCAGCTCTCCGGCGGGCAACAGCAGCGCGTCGCACTGGCGCGGGCGCTCGTGATCCGCCCCCGCTGCCTGCTGCTGGATGAGCCGCTATCCAATCTGGATGCGAAGTTGCGGATCGAGATGCGCTCTGAAATCCGCCGGATCTGCAAGGAGTTTGGCCTGACAGGAATCTACGTCACCCATGACCGCGATGAAGCGCTATCGATGGCCGACCGCATGGCGATCATGGAGGGCGGGCATTTGGTGCAGGTCGGACCGCCGGAGGAAGTTTATCGCAATCCCGCGACGCCCATGGTGGCGGAGTTCATTGGCGAGACCAACTTCATCGACGGGCGGGTGCTGCGGGACACCAGCCGAGCGGGCTTGTATGACATTGAGACCTCGCTAGGCACCCTCCGTGGCAGGCCCAATAGCGAGGACTGGCGCCCGGTGGTCGGGCAACAAGTGGTGCTGTCTTTGCGGCCTGAGGCCCTGAGTTTTGATCAGATCTTCGATTCGCCCAACCGTATCCCAGGGCACATCGTGAACACGTCTTATCTGGGCTCCATCGTCCAGTATGAACTCGCTGCGGGCGACGAGATGCTGAAAGTCTGCCAGATGAATCCCGGCAACATACGCCAGCCATCGGAGCAGGAAGATCGCCTCATGATTGCCCCAGCAGATGTGGTGATGCTGCGCAAATAATCGCCCACCGTCGAATGAACGCCGCCAGCATCATCGCCCAACTCAAACCGCGCCTAGCTGATCTCCGTGCCAAGGCGGGGCCGCTGGCTCGTCGATTTTGGAAGGAGCTGACAGGTGCTGGCGTGCTGCTACTGGTGCTGGCCGGGCCGTTTCTATTACGCCCCGCAGACACCACCGGACCGACACGGTATGACCGCCGGTTGGTGATCCTGACGCCCCATCACGAGTCGATCCGCCAGGAATTCGGCCATGCCTTTACCCAGTATTGGAAACAGAAAACGGGCGAGACGCTCTTCATCGACTGGCGTGTTCCAGGCGGCACCTCCGACATCGCGATGTTGTTAAAATCGGAATACACCGCCGCCTTTCAGAACCTGTGGGAAGGCGCGCAAGGTCAGGCATGGTCCGCCACCGCCGCCCAGGCCTGCCTTGACGGAAAGCTGGATCTGGCGGCGGACGCTGCGGGCAAGTTCACACTGGCGCAGCAGGCGCGGAAGGCCTTCCTGGACTCGACCGTCGGGATCGGAGTGGATCTTTTCTTTGGCGGTGGAGCTTACGACTTTCAATCCCAAGCTCGCAACGGGATCCTCGTATCCAGCCCGCCCGATACGCTGGCAGGCCTACCCAAGGTCGCCCAGGATCACCCGGATTGGTTCAGCGACGCTGGCATTCCAGAGCAGGTCAGTGGCGAGCCTTTCCGTGACAAGGACAGCCGCTGGTGCGGCACCTGCCTTTCGAGTTTTGGCATCGTTTTCAACCGCGATGTGCTGCGTCGGCTGGGCGTAGAGAAAGATCCAGAGCAGTGGGAAGATCTCGCTGATCCGAGGCTCGCAGGACAGATCGCCCTAGCAGACCCTGGCCGCAGCGGCTCGGTCGCCAAAGCCTTCGAGATGCTGATCCAACAGCAAATGCAGAAGGCCCTGGTACGGCTCACCAAAGAGCCCAAGAAGCTCAAAACACCCGCCGAGATTGAGGCCGCAGCGGTCCGGCTGGGATGGCGTGAAGGACTAAAGCTGATCCAGCGCATCAGCGCCAATGCGCGCTACTTTGCCGATGCCTCCACCAAAATTCCGCTGGAGGTAGCACGGGGAGATGCGGCCGCAGGCATGTGCATCGACTACTTTGGCAGAGCCTCCGCCGAAAGCCTCCAGCGTCTGTATGGGAAATCACGCGTCGGCTTTATCATGCCCGAAGGCGGCACCTCCATCGGTGTGGACCCAATCGGGATGCTACGCGGTGCCAAAGAGCCAGAGTTGGCCACCGCGTTTATGGAATTCGTGCTGTCCGAGAAGGGGCAGGATTTGTGGAGTTATCGCGCGGGAGTGCCGGGCGGCCCCAGGGCGCTGGCTTTGCGCCGACTGCCGGTGCGGCGGGATTTGTATTCCGCAGATCGCCTGGATTTCATGAGTGATGGAGCCGAAATGCCTTATGAAAAGGCCAAGGCCTTCCAATACCACCCGGAGTGGACGGGGCCAGCCTTTGAGTCCATCCGATTCATCATTCGCGTGATGTGTGTGGAAAATCACCCCGAACTGCGCCGCACCTGGGAGGAGATGATCCGCACCGGATTCACCCCTCGGGCGGTGGAGGTGTTTCAGGACTTGGAGTTCGTCCGCTACGACAACGCTATCGGCCCCATCGCGCGCATCCTGCATTCGAGGGACAAACTGCAAGAGATCCGCAAGGCCCATGAGCTGGGGGATAGCTTTCGCAAACAATACCGACTGGCAATCCGCCACGCCCAGGAGGGGCGATAACCAGCAGCACGCATGAGCAAGACCTTGAGCAGACTGGTATTCGTAGTCATGGCCGCCTTTTTTGGCTGCTTTTTTCTCTACCCCATCTGGGCGACAATTCAGACGGCGCTCTACAGCGCGGATCACAAATTCACACTGGATTTCGTCATCGAAGTCTTCAGCAACGAGGTGTACCGCGCGGGCCTCGGGAATTCATTTTTGATCGCGGTGTGGACCACGCTGGGCTGCCTGATCGTGGCGCTGCCACTGGCCGTCTTCAACGTGCGGTATGAGTTCCCTGGAAAAGGGCTGCTGAACTCGCTGATCCTCCTCCCCATGGTGCTGCCACCGTTTGTGGGTGCGATAGGGATCAAGGCGATGTTGGGACAGGCGGGGGCGATCAATAGCTTCCTGATCGCGCTGGGCCTGATGGATCCGCTGCGTCCAGCGGATTGGCTGGGCCAAGGGCAGATGCTGGGGGTGGTGCTGATGGAGGTGCTGCATCTTTACCCGATCATTTACCTGAACAGCGTCGCCGCCCTGGCCAATCTCGATCCCGCCCTGGAAGAGGCCGCAGCCAACGTCGGCTGCCCTCCTAGCCGTCGGTTCTGGCGGATCACCCTGCCCTTGATCATGCCGGGTGTGTTTGCGGGTGGCACCATCGTTTTCATCTGGGCGTTTACGGAGCTCGGGGTGCCTTTGGTGTTCGATTACGACCGCGTGACCTCCGTGCAGGTCTTCCGTAGCCTCAATGATCTCAGCAACAACCCGATGCCCTACGCGCTGGTTCTGGTGATGCTGGTTTTCAGCACGCTTCTCTACGGCATCAGCAAAGTGCTATTCGGCAAATCCAGCAGCGGCGGCGGAGGCCGCGCCACCACCGCCCGGGAGACCATCTTCCCGCCCGCATGGCAGGGCTGGGGCATCACGGCACTTTTCGTCGGCATCACCTTCTTGGCCGTCTTGCCCCATCTGGGCGTGCTGTTTCTATCCGTCAGCGATGACTGGTATGGCACGATTCTGCCCCATGAACTTACCCTGTCGCACTACCAAGCTGCCCTGGGCCACGAACTCACCCTGAACGCCATCAGCAACAGTCTCAAATACTCCGTGCTGGCCATGATCGTGGATATCGTGCTGGGTGTCCTGGTCGCTTATGTGGTGGTGCGCACCAAAATTGCGGGTCGGCAGATCTTGGATGCGATGGCCATGCTGCCACTCGCCGTCCCTGGACTGGTGATGGCCTTTGGTTATCTGGCGATGTCGAGGGAGGGCCAACCTTTTGACTGGCTGATGCTGGGCGAAAATCCGCTACTGCTCCTCGTGATCGCCTACTCCGTGCGGCGCCTCCCGTACGTCGTGCGCTCGGCCTCGGCTGGGTTCCAACAAGTCAGCCCCACGCTGGAAGAGGCCGCACAAAACCTCGGGGCGACTCCAGAGCGTGCCCTGTGGCGAATCACCCTCCCACTGGTGATGCCGAACCTCGTGGCAGGCGGCTTGCTGGCCTTCTCCTTTGCGATGCTGGAGGTCAGCGACTCCATGGTGCTGGCCCAGCAGACCGCCCATTTCCCGATCACCAAAGCGATTTATTCCCTCGTTGGCGCGCTCGGCAATGGGCCAAGCCTCGCCGCTGCGCTCGGCGTATGGGCGATGGTTTTCCTGGGCACGACTATCCTACTGGCCGGACTGCTGCTGGGCCGGAAGTTGGGGGCCCTCTTCAAGTAGTCCGCCACCAAAACCAACGTCTTTTCTGCCCATGAAAAAGGCCATTCCCTCCATCTTCAAAGGTCTGCTGATCCTCTTCATTGCCATCGGTTGCTTCCTTTGCTGGAATCAGTACACCCTTTGGCGGGACCTTCCCACGTTTCATGAAGTCGCGGCCAAAGTGGAAAAAAAGGAAGTCCACCGCAGTGGCAGCCGCAAGCATCGTTCGACCAAACGCAGAGTGACGCTCACCTTCACCCCGGCGGGCTCTGCTGCGCCCATGACCCACACGGAGAATGTCGCCTCCTACATTTACGACGCCATTGAACAAGGCCAGACGATCCGGGTGTTTCATGATCCACAGGACGCCACCCGGATGGTGCTAATGGAGCGCAGCATCGGGCCATGGTGGTCATCCATCCTACCGCTGGTCGTCTTCATCCTCCTCCCGGCAGGAATGCTGGTATGGATGCGACGTCCGCCGCGGCCCCCGACAGCCTGACCTGGGATTTCGCATCTCGATTGCACTTCGTTCTTGTCACTGCCCGTTCTGGCGTCAGAATCAGGCCTCCCCGTCAGCGCTTGGCTCCCGGCTGCCCAACCCAACTCCATGAACCTGCGTTTTCTCATCCCCGCTTTCTGCCTCGCAATGCCCACCGTCATCCCTGCTGCCTCCATCACCTCTGAACCCTGGGGGCAAACCCCGACCGGCGGCGAGGTGCTGCTCTTCACCCTGCGCAATACCAATGGCATGGAGGCCCGCATCATGAACTACGGCGGCATCCTCGTCAGCCTCATGGCCCCCGGAAAGGACGGGAAGATGGCGGATGTCGTGCTCGGCTTTGACTCCCTGGCCCCTTACCTCGAAAAAAACCCCTTCTTCGGCTGCATCACCGGTCGTTACGCCAACCGAATCGGCGGCGCGGCCTTCACCCTGGATGGCACCGAATTCAAGGTTACCGCCAACTCCGGCGTGAACCACATCCACGGCGGCAAGCGCGGTTTTGATAAGCAGCTCTGGCAGGCGACTCCGCACTCTTTGGCGGACGGTGTCGCCCTCGAACTCCGCTACACCAGCCCAGCCGGTGAAGAGGGATTCCCTGGGACGCTGGATTGCACGGTCACCTACACTTTGAACAACCAAAACGAATTGGTGCTCGACTACAAAGCGACGACGGATGCCCCCACGGTCGTGAATTTGACCAACCACAGCTACTTCAATCTGGGGGGCGAAGGCAGTGGTTCCATCCTCGACCACGAACTGAAGGTCAACGCCACCTCCTTCACGCCCACTGACGACAAACTCATCACCACGGGCGAGATCGCCCCGACGGCTGGGACGCCCCTGGACTTCGCCACCCCGCACCGCATCGGGGAACGCATCGATGCCGACTACGAGCCACTGATTCAGGGCCAAGGATACGATCACAACTTCGTCGTACCCGGCACTGGGATGCGCAGCGCTGCCACCGTTCACGATCCTGCCAGTGGCCGCACCATGGAGGTGCTGACGACGGAGCCCGGCATTCAGCTCTACACCGCCAATCACCTCAAAGGCGTCCCAGGCAAAGGCGGTCACATTTATGAATCCCGCCATGCCTTGTGCCTGGAGACACAGCACTACCCCGACAGTCCCAACAAACCCGCCTTCCCCAGCGCCACCCTGCGCCCTGGGCAGACGTACCACACGACGACTGTCCTGCGTTTCTCAGCCCATTAACAAATCGCCATTTTGAGCAAGACCAAACCTGTCCCCATCGCTCCGCCCCCGCCGCCAGCGCCCTTCATTCAAGAGCAAGACTTTGCCGCCCGGCAGTACCGTGGCCGCCGCGACTACCAAGAGGACTATTACGCCTTTGCAGATGCTGCAGATGGCGATGAAGAAGCCCTCTGCAGGCTCCTCCTTGTCGTCGGCGATGGACTCGGTGCCCACACTGGCGGAAGTGTGGCCAGCTACGTGGCCGTCAATTCCTTCGTCCGCGCCTACCATGAAAACGATGCCTCCCACTCCTGGCGACTGCGCATCTCCTTGGATCGCGCCAATGACACGCTCGGCATCCTGACCAATCGGATGCCAGCCACTGCCGCCCCCATGGGCACCACATTGGTCGCCATCCTCGTCAGCCACGGCATGCTGAACTGGATCTCCGTCGGGGACTCGCCGCTCTTCCTCTTCCGTGCGGGCGAACTTCATCGACTCAACGAGGACCACTCCCTTACCCCCATTTTGGAAGAGCGTGTCGAACGCGGTGAATTGACGCGAGAAGACGCAGAACACCACCCCGACCGGCACACCCTGCAATCCGCCCTGTTAGGTGCGCCCATTCCGCTGGTGGACTTCATGAATGAACCCTTCATTCTGCACAGTGGGGACATCATCATCTCAGCCAGCGATGGCATCTTTACCCTCAGCCACCAGCAACTCGAAGAACTGCTCGGCTTTGGCAAACACACCACGGCAGACAAAATCGCCGACGCCATCATCTTCGCCATCCGCCGCATTAACAACGAACGCCAAGACAACACCACCGTCGGCGTCATCAAGATCCCCTGAACCATGGCTGAAGTCCCATCCACCCTCCTTCTCGCCCTCCAAAGCCCAGCTCCCGAATTTGAGCTACCCGACGCTAGCGGCACCGTTTTCACGCTCGACGATGTTCGCGGTCCACGGGGTCTTTTCGTGATGTTCGTCTGCAACCACTGCCCCTACGTTGTTCATCTGGCCGATGCCCTCAGCGCTTTTGCCAAGGAGTGCGAGGGCGCAAATGTCGGAGTCGTCGCCATCAATGCCAACGACCCCCAGCGCTACGCCGCAGATGCCGCCGACAAAATGCCCGCCTTTGCCCAGGCTCACGGCTGGGAGTTCCCTTATCTGGTCGATACAGACCAAGCCGCAGCGCACGCTTTTCATGCCGCCTGCACACCCGACTTCTTCTTGTTTGATGGCGAACTCCGCCTCCAATATGCGGGTCAATTTGATGCCTCACGCCCCGGCAACGGCCAACCCATCGATGGTGCCGACCTCCGCCAAGCGCTGGACGCAATGATCCAAGGCCTGCCTCCGATGGCAAACCAGCGCCCCAGCACAGGCTGTAGCATCAAGTGGAAGCCGGGCAACGAGCCCCCAACGGCCTAGCCCCAGCCCGGCCAGTCTCGCCGCAAATCCGCACTGGGGTAGAGCGCGGCGGGAATGCCTCGCGTGCCGTCCCGCGCGGACGACTTTTTTCACTTCCCTGCTCAGACTTCCCACCTAGCATAGCCCCACGCATGAGAGTCTCCAACCTTCTCCCACTCCTCGCCCTGCTGCTCATCGGCCCCACACAGGCCCAACTCGCCTCGAACGGCGCAACGGCCTCTTTTCGGGGCAGCCTCCCGCCCAAACCCGTCGCCGCCCTTTCCGCTGACCAGGAGGCAAAGATCGAGACCCGACTGACCGCCCTCACGGATGCCTTTCAGGCCGTAAAAAAACATCCACGCGCTGCGGATGCCGATATCTTCCTGAAAGCCGTCCGCTACGCCTTGGACTTTGACGAGTGGTATGACAAGAAGCCGGATGATGGCGTCAAAAAGAGCACCGTCCTGCTCGACGAAGCAGAAAAACGGATCGCCGGACTGAAGTCCAATACGACCCCCTGGCTGGAAGGCAGCGGACAAAAAGTCGTCGGGTTTTATTCCGCCATTGATGACTCGCCCCAGCCTTATGGGGTCGAAATCCCAGAGGGGCTCGACTACAAATCCAAGAAGACGCCGCTGTGGATCTGGCTGCATGGGCGTGGGGATACCAGCACCGATTTGCACTTCGTTTACAGCAGGCTCATGGCCAAAAAACCCGGGCAATTTCAACCGGCGGGCACCATCGTCATCCATCCCTTTGGTCGTTACTGCAATGGCTGGAAGAGCGCGGGCGAAACGGATGTCTTTGAGTGCCGCGACGACGCCACGACCCGCTTCAATATTGATGAAGACCGCATCGCTCTCGCCGGCTTTAGCATGGGCGGCGCGGGCGCATGGCACCTCGGCGCGCACTTTGCCGATCAGTGGGCCTGCGTGCATACGGGGGCAGGTTTTGCGGATGTGAAGCGCTACCAAAAGCTCACCCCAGACAAATACCCGAATTGGTACGAACAAACCCTCTGGGGCGTGTATGACGTGCCCGACTACGCTCGCAATTTTTACAATGTCCCCCTCATCAGCTACAGTGGCGAGGTCGATGCGCAGCGCGATAGTGCCGAATACATGATGGAAGTCCTCGGCAAAGAAGGCCTGCATCCGCCGCACCTGATCGGCCCCGGTATGCCGCACAAATACCATCCTGACACCGTCAAAGAAGTGCAGGCCTGGGTCGAAGGTGCCGTGGCGAAAGGCCGCGATACCCTGCCCAAAAAAGTGGTGCTGCAATGCCGCGCCAATCGCTACGCGGCGATGGCCTGGGTGGAGGTGCTCGAATGCGAAAAGCAGTGGGACGATACCCGTGTTGAGGCAGAGTTGATTGGCACGGACGGATTCAAAGCCACCACCAAGAACGTGGTCGCCTTTACCGTCGATGCCAAAGCCATCGCTTTGGACAAACGCAGCGTGACGATTGACGGCCAACAGGTCGAGATGACTCCGGCCAACATTTCCACCCCAGCCCCTGAGAACACCTTCGTGAAGCAAGATGGCAAGTGGACCGTCCGCAGTTCCAACCCCAGCAAGGGCGCGATCTCGACCAAAGCCGGTGGCACTTGCATTGAGGATGCCTTTTTGCATCGATTTGTCATTGTCCTGCCAGAAAAAAGCAGTGGCAATGCAGCGGTTGACGCTTGGGTCAAAGCAGAGAGCGACCACTTCATCCAGCGCTGGCGTGGCCTGATGCGTGGCGATCCAATCATCGCGACGGTCGATGAGGTGATCGCGCCGCAATCCCCGTTCGGCAGTTCCGACATCAGCCTCATCCTTTGGGGCACGCCAGCGAACAACCGCCTCATCGCAGACTGCTACGACGCGAAGGTCCTGCCCTTCACCACCACGTATGGAGATCATCCCTTCCCCGGCCATTGGTCAAAGGCGGAAGTCTCCATCGGCACTAACACCTTTAGCGCCGCCGATCACGTCCTCTCTGCCACCTACCCACGATCAGCCTCCAGCCCACGAGATCTCAGTTGGGGCCGCATCGTCATCAATTCAGGCCTTACCTTCCGGGAGGCCCACGATCGCACCAACTCTCTGCAAAACCCCAAGCTTCCCGACTGGGCCATCCTCAACATCACCCAACCCGCCGACGCCGAGAGCGCTGGCAGAGTCGTCGCAGCCGATTTCTTTGACGTGCACTGGCAGGTGAAGGCGAAAAAGTGAGTGGCCCAGAGCTTCCGCTCTTTACGCACAGAGGACGCGTCCGCAAAGAGCTTCCCCGCGCTCCACGATGCCGAGAAGGCTCAACGTCTAACCCGCATGGCACGGTTTGACCGGCTAAAAGCCGTAAGCCACGGAGCTGCCGCCACGTTCGCCATTCGCTCCCGCCGCTTGCCACGGCGGCAAATCTCGCTATTTAGACGGCCCCTTCATGAAAACCTCCCTCGCCTGGCTCAATACGCACCTCGATCTCAGCAACCGCAGCACCTCGGAGCTGTCCGATTTGCTCACCTTTGCTGGCATTGAGGTCGAAGGCATCGAAGAGACTGGCGTCGCCTCAGATCGCGTCGTCATCGGGCAGATCATCGAGTTTGTACAGCACCCGAACGCCGACCGACTCAGCGTTTGCCAAGTGGATGACGGCTCTGGTGCCAATCGCCAGATCGTTTGCGGGGCCAAGAACTTCAAGGCAGGCGACAAAGTGCCGGTAGCCCTGCCTGGAGCAGTGCTTCCGGGCGGCTTCGAAATCAAAGAAGGCCAACTGCGCGGTGTGGACTCCAACGGTATGATGTGCAGCGGCAAGGAGCTCGGCGTCGGCGATGACCACGGCGGGCTGATGATCCTCGATCCTGAGTTGGAGGTGGGCAAACGCTTCAATGAAGTGGTGCCTGCCGATGTCGTCTTTGATCTCGAAATCACCCCCAACCGCCCCGACCTCCTCAGCCACCTCGGGCTCGGCCGCGAGCTCGCCGCCCTGACGGGGCTGCCGCTGAAAGGCGCCCGCGATCACACCGCCACCACTTCCCAGACTCGCGCCGCCAGGGCCGACGAGGTCCGCATTGATGCGACCGACGCCTGCCCGCTGTACACCGCCCGCATCATCCGTGGCGTCAAGGTCGGCCCCAGCCCAGAGTGGCTACAGCAGCGCCTCCAGAGCATCGGCCTGCGCCCGATCAACAACGTGGTGGACATCACCAACTACGTCCTCATGGAGATGGGCCAGCCCCTGCACGCCTTTGATCTGGCCAAACTGAACGGCGGCATCATCGTGCGCCACGCTACCGAGGGCGAGACCATCAAGGCGCTCGATGGCGAAGTTTACAACCTGCTCACAGATGATCTCGTCATCGCCGACTCGCAGCGCCCCGTCGCCATCGCGGGCGTCATGGGCGGCGAAGAGTCGGGTGTGACCGAGACCACCACGGACATCCTTGTGGAGAGCGCCTACTTCGATCCTCCAGGCATCCGCCGCACCGGTCGTCGTCTCGGCCTGCACTCCGATTCCAGCTATCGCTTTGAGCGCGGCGTCGATCCGCAGCAGGTCCAGGGTGCCTCCGAACTGGCCGTGAAGCTCATCCTCACCATCGCTGGCGGCACCGCAGAGGACACCACCGCCGCCGCAGGTCAGGCCCCGCAGATCGCGGGCCAGGTCACTTTGGACGAGACCCGTGCGCTGCGCCTCCTCGGCATTCCCGACCTCACCTTGGACGAGGCGTACAGCATCCTAGAAAAACTCGGCCTCAAAAAATTGGCCACTCGCACCGACCATAGCGACTGGCAGATCCCCAGCTTCCGGCTCGACCTCCAGCGCTCCGTCGATCTGGTCGAAGAAATCGCCCGCGTCGTCGGCCTGGAGCGAGTGCCCTCCCGCATGGCCGCCGCCATGGGAGCCAGCGATGCCGCAGATCGCGCCTACGATGTGGCCATGCAAATGCGCCACGCCCTCATGCATCGCGGTTTTCACGAAGCCCAGACCCTGCGCCTCATCGCCGCGCGTCAGCTTTCCGATTGCCTCGGTGCCCCGCAGCCAGCCGCCATCGCCGTGCCGGTGAAAAATCCGCTCAGCGAGGACCACACCCACCTCCGCCCCAGCATCGTCCCCGGCCTCCTGGCTACCGCCGCGCTGAATATCCGCCAGGGTGCCAGCCGCCTGCGCTTCTTCGAAGTAGGCCGCGTCTTCCTCGCCCTCCCCAAGGGCGGCAACCGAGAAGAAGACCGCGTCGCCATCCTTCTCAGTGGCCCCGCCAATGTTTCCTCCTGGCATGAAAAAGAGCCGGCCGCCGCCAGCATCCACGATCTCTCCGGTATCATCGAATGCCTCCCAGGCTTGGCGGGTACGATCATCGAGACCAAACGCATCGCCGATCAACCCGACACCACGCTGCTGACCACCGAGCTCAAGGCAGGCAACCGCGTTCTCGGCTGGATCGCCCAGATCCACCCAGCCCGTGCCCGCCAGCTCGACGCGCGCTACCCCGTCTATGTGGCAGAGCTTTCATTGGCCACCCTGCGTCAGGCCAGCACTGGTCCCGCCAAGTTTGAGGACCTGCCCCGCTTCCCTGCGATCACTCGCGACGTCGCTTTCGAGGCCCCGGCGGAGCTGACTCATGGCGACGTCGCCAGCTTCTTCCGCAGCACGAAAGAACCGCTCCTCATCAGCACGGACATCTTCGACGTCTTCCGCGATCACAGCGGCCAAAAGCTGCCCGCCGCGCGCAAATCGCTCGCCTACAAGCTGACCTACCGCTCCCCAGAAAAGACCCTGGAGACCGCCGAAGTGGACGCCGTCCACGCCCGCATCCTCGCCGCCCTGGAGAAGAAATTCCCCGTCACTGTTCGGCGGTAACGCTGGGGGCGACGACTCCCTGAGACGCAAAGTTTCTCATTCCGGTGTTGCCAAACCGGTTCGGAATTGATGCACTCTGCCCATGAGTCATGCCCCTGGCACAGAAAAAAGCGGCTGCGGCTGCTTCCACTGGTTCCTTGCGTTCATTGTGGGCCTTGGCCTGATGATGGTTCTCTTCGCGTGGATGCGGATGACGATTGACCAAAAAAGGTCCCAGACATGGACTCTGTCAGACTGCCGACAGATCATGGCGGCGCTGAGACTCTGGGCTGAAGATCACGATGGAAGATACCCTGAGGGCCCCACCGCTAATGCAGCCTTTCGGCGACTGTTTGTCGATGAGGCCGTTCTAGACGAGCGCCCGTTCTCCGCCTCAGCGAGTCCCTTTAACTGCGACAACATCATCGGACAGTATCCCGACTATCAGTTTACCCTCCAGCCCAATGAAAACCACTGGATGATGATTGCCGGGAAAAACGTGAAATCACTCGCCGTCGAACCTGTCATCTTTGAAAACGCGCTGGATGCAACGCTCCCGCTCAGGTGGGGCATCGAACACGCAGGGCAACCGGTTCGGGGCCGCACTTGGAGAGACGGCAAGATCGCGGTCGGATTCACGGACTACAGCGCCTCGCTCATCCAGGTATCAGAGCCCAACAATCCCCTCAACCAATTGCCGACCGACACCAAGATCCTCGACATCGAGACCGCGCCGTAGCCGATTAAGACACTGGGGAGGCACTTTGATCGGTCGATGGCCGTTGGTCATTGTGCTCGCAGCATGCCCCCATCCTGGGCACGTCATGGGGCTACTCTGTCGAAGAATGGGTCATGCGACGGGAAATCTGGGCCCACTGTGACCCCACCATAGCGGCATCGACCGCCCAAGATGCCCTCATGTCCCCGCCACGATGTGCCTACATCGAGGGCAACCTACCCTCATCCCGTCCGCGCCGCAGCCGAGCAGTGCGCAGCATGATCTCATCCAGCGGACCGGATGGGCTTAGTCGATGGGCACGATGGGGGCATCGGATGCCCGCGATGGGGTCATGGCGGGCCCAACATGAGGGCATATCGAGCACCGAATGCCCCCATCCCACGCATTGACGAGCTCATTTCCAGCAAAACTGCGGGCGTTGCACGGGCACAATGAGGTCATTTTTGACAAAAATGACCTCATTCCAGGCACGCCATGGCCCATTGAGCCACCGATTCCCGCCAGGAATTTGCTTGGCATTTGGATCACAATCTGATGGAATCCGGGGATGGAACCAGAGCTTGCGAAGAGGGGCTGGGGCAAAACCCAGTGGGTGATCGCCATTGTTGTCGGACTGCTCGCGGTCAGCCTAATCGTGCCGACCCTCAACACCGTTGGAGACACATCCAATCAAGTTAGGGCAACGAGCAACTGCCGACAGATCATCTCAGCCCTACAGCTCTATGCGAGCGACCATGGTGGGGCCTACCCCAAGGGCCCTACCGCCAATGCTGTTTTTCGCCAACTCTTTCGGGAGGGCATCGTCCAACACGAAGGGATCTTCGGATGTCCCATCAGCCCATTCAACGGGGACAATAACGTCGGCAAAGCCCCTGGCTACTCAGAGGCAGTTGCCCCCAATGAAAACCATTGGATGATGGTCGCTGGTCAGAATGAGGATTCGACCTCTTCACTACCACTTGTCTTCGAAAACGCCCTCAGCACCACGCTCCCGCTAAAATGGGACACCGCAAACGCTGGCAAACCCGTCCGAGGCCGCACCTGGATACGCGGAAAAATCGTTGTCGGGATGAACGACAACAGCGTGTCCGTAGTGAAACTCTCCGAATCCGCCACCCCCATCCTCAATCTCCCGCCCGGCACACGCATCCTCGACATTGAGACCGCGCCGTAGGCCCCGAACACTGATCGCAAGACTGGAGGCTGAAAGCCCCAGTCCATCGACAGGCGGGGACGCCTATCCTCCTGCCGGGCAGCCGTGTTCTCGGCGTTGAGGCCACCAGCCTCCTTCACTCGCGATTCTGTCGCTCCGGGCTCACAGAGCCCAGCTACAGCGTTTCGCAGTCCAGCAGCCAAACCAACGAGTGTAACCCAACCCCAAACAAGTGTTCCCTATGGTCTGAACCAAATCTGTTATCAATGTATTGACTGCGCCTCTTACTTTTCACTCACCACCTGTTACTTCTCACATATCACTTGTCACTCCTCCCGCCCCCCAGCATCCTGAGCGCCGCCATGACCTCCCTGCCCTCTCTCGACGACGCTGAACGTTCCATTTACGAATGGCAAATGTGGGTGCCGGGTGTGGGAGAAGAAGGCCAACGCAAGTTGAAGGGTGCCAGCGTCCTGATTTCCCGCGTTGGTGGTCTTGGCGGAGTGGTGGCGCTGGAACTGGCGGCGGCGGGGGTGGGACGGCTGATTCTGGCTCATGCAGGCAATTTGAAGCCCTCCGACCTCAATCGGCAGCTTCTCCAAACCCACGATCACCTGGGTCAACCGCGCATCGAGTCCATTGTGCGCCGCCTGCAAGACCTGAATCCACGCTGTGAAATCGTCGGAATAGGTGAAAACGTCAGCGAGGCCAATGCAGACAGCCTCGTCGCCCAGGCAGACATCGTCATTGATGCCGCCCCGCTTTTCCAGGAACGTCTGGCACTGAATGCCGCAGCTTTTCGCGCGGGCAAGCCCTTCATCGAATGTGCGATGCATAACCTCGAGGCCAGTGTGGCGACCTTTCTCCCTGGGCGCACCGGCTGTCTCGCCTGCATCGTCCCGGAGGTGCCGCCATCTTGGACTCGCCAGTTTCCAGTCTTCGGTGCCGTCTCCGGCACTGCTGGTTGCATCGGGGCGATGGAGGCGATCAAACTGATCACAGGGATCGGCCAGACGCTGGACGGCAGATTGCTGAGCATGGATCTCAGCACCTTACGCTTCCGCACCGTCACCCTCCCAAAGCGCCCAGACTGCACCGTCTGCGGCGGCAGTTCGACGAACCCCAGGACCGAAGCTTCCTAATTCCAGCCTCCACCTCTCAGCGGTGTTCGATAATGTCTGCCGCCGCGAATCGCACCTTGGGCAGGGAGGCATAGCGATCATCCGCAGCGCGGTAGCCCGCCGGGCAAAGCACGGCCGTCGTGTAGGGCGTGCCGGTCAGACCCAAAATTTGATCAAATTCCGCCGCTACAAATCCCTCCATCGGGCAGGTATCCACGCCGACCAGAGAGGCCGCCAGCATGAACTGACCCAGTGCGATATAGACCTGGAGCTTCGCCCACGTATCCAGCCAGCCTTGCTGTTCCGCCCCGGCGCGAAATCCAGTGACCATTTTGCGAAAGCCCATCAGCGCATCTGCCGTGCCGCCGCGCACCTCCACCATCCGACCGATATTAGCATCGACGTGGGCGTCATCCATCTGACGCAGCGCGGTCATGACCACGAGGTGAGAGCAATCCGCCACCTGGCGCTGATTCCAGGCGTGTGGCACCAAAGATTCACGTAGCGCCTGATCCTGGATGATGATGAATTTCCAAGGCTGCAGGCCAAAGGAGGAGGGTGTCAGCACCAATGACTCCTCAAGCGCTGCCCAGGTCTCCGCAGGGATTTTCTGGCTCGGATCAAAGACTTTGGTGGCGTAGCGCCAGTTCAGGGAATCGACAACGGTAGAAGGAGCAACGGTAGGCATCGGTGGCATACTGAAACAACGAGGCCAGAGGTTCAAGCAGTTGCAGTCCGTGCCGCCAAAAATCCGCTTCCCAACGGGAGCGCGTGGCAATTTCCCTTTTCAGCGCCGCCATCTCTGCTTAAGATGCGCGCCCTTATCAGGAACGGGAAGCGCTTCCCACCGATGGGGATTGCGCATTTTTCATGTCTGACAAGCACTCCAAACACATTCATTTCATCGGCATCTGCGGCACCGCCATGGGCTCCACTGCGGCTGCTCTGCGAGACGCAGGCTACGTCGTTTCGGGCTCAGATGAAAAGGTCTATCCGCCCATGTCCACCGTGCTGGAGGAAAAAGGCATCCAACTTTCCGAAGGCTACAAAGCCGATAATTTGCCCGCCACGGCAGACCTGATCGTCGTCGGCAATGCCATCTCCCGAGGCAATGAAGAGCTGGAATCCGTGCTGGACCGCAAGCTGCCCTACCTTTCCATGGCAGAATTGCTCAAGCGCGAGATCATCCAGGGCAAGCGCAGCTTTGTCGTCACCGGCACCCACGGTAAGACCACGACCACCACGATGCTGGCCTGGATCATGGAATGCGCCGGACGGAACCCCGGCTACATGATCGGCGGCGTGCCAGAGAATTTCTCCAGCGGCGCACGCTTCACGGATTCGGACCTCTTTGTCATCGAAGGCGATGAATACGACACCGCTTACTTCGACAAACGCTCCAAGTTCCTGCACTACCTCCCCGAGTGCGCCATCGTCAACAACATCGAATTTGATCACGCAGACATCTTCCGCGATCTGGACGACGTGCTGCTGACCTTCCAGCGGTTTCTGAACACCGTGCCACGCAATGGCCTGGTGCTGATGAACGGAGATGACGAAAACTGCCTTGGCCTGCGCAGCAAGAGCCCCGCACCGGTGACCACTGTGGGCACTGGGGCGGATTGCGATGTCCGCATCGTCATCACCGATCCCGCGAAAGAAAGCACGACCTTTGAACTGAATGGCGTCTCTTTCACCCTGCCAATGATCGGGGAATTCAACGTCCGCAATGCCTCCATGTGCATCTGCGCGGCGCGATTTGCCGGAATCAGCGATGAAGAAATCCACGACGCGCTGCTGAGTTTCAAAGGCATCCGCCGCCGTCAGCAGGTGCGCGGCGTCGTCAATGACATCACCGTCATCGATGACTTTGGCCACCACCCGACGGCAATCCGCGAGACTCTCCGTGGTCTCCGCCAACGCTATCCCGGCAGCCGCCTCTGGGCCGTGTTTGAGCCCCGCTCGAACACCAGCCGCCGCAATGTCCTGCAAAAACAGCTTATCGAGGCCTTGACCGAGGCGGATGGCTCCGTCGTCGCAGCCGTCGCCAATCCAGAAAAAGTTCCGGTCGATCAACGACTCGATACGACCGCCGTGGCCAGCGCCGTGGCAGCAGCAGGAAAGCCCTGCTTTTTTGAATCGGCTACCAGCGCCATCGTCGCCCGTCTCACAGAGCAAACACGGCCTGGCGATGTCATTGTGGTCTTCAGCAACGGTGGTTTTGACGGCATCCACCAGAAGCTGCTCTCCGCTCTCTAGCCTACTTCGCCCTCGGCGGCGGCATCGACACTCGAACCTCGTCTCCAGATCGGATCTCTGCGGGTGCCTGTTCCGCTGGCGGAGGCGTCAGCGCGACCTGAAGCATGGAGCCCAGCACATAGATCAGCCCACCGCCAGCCCCGGCCATGATCGCGATCAAGCGCCGCTGCCAGACATTGCGCGGATGGATCATCCACCAAAATCGCATGCAAAACGCGATCCAAATAAGGCTGCCCAAGAGGATTAAAGTCTTCGCCATCATAAGCGCATCCTGCCAGGGACTGCGCCGCCCGGCAAATGAGAACTCACCCCAACGCGCAGCCAACCTCGTAGCGGAACGCGCGCAGCGTTCCGACCCCGCGCGCGCCACAGCCCTCCGCGCCCCCGTCAGAAATCTGGCGATTTCCGCTACTCCTGCCGCGCAGCCAACCTCGTAGCGGAACGCGCGCAGCGTTCCGACCCCGCGCGCACCATCGCCCTCCGCGCCCCCCCCCGTCGGAAATCTGGCGATTTCCGCTACTCCTACCGCGCAGCCAACCTCGTAGCGGAACGCGCGTAGCGTTCCGACCCCGCGCGCCCCACAGCCCTCCGCGTCCCCCTTCGGAAATCTGGCGATTTCCGCTACTCCTACCGCGCAGCCAACCTCGTAGCGGAGCGCGCGCAGCGTTCCGACCCCGCGCGCGCCATCGCCCTCCACGCCCCCGTCGGAAATCTGGCGATTTCCGCTACTCCTACCGCGCAGCCGATTTCGTTCCCCAAGGGAAGCAGTTGCGAGCGCCGCTGTCCGGGGTGACATAGGCAGCATGTCCAACAACGACTTTGATTTTGATTTCACCGTCATCGGGGGAGGCAGTGGCGGGTATGCGGCGGCGAGGACAGCTCATTCCTTGGGGCTGACAACGGCCGTCATTGATGGGGCGGAAGAGCTCGGCGGCCTCTGCATCCTGCGTGGTTGCATGCCCAGCAAGACCTTGATCGAGTCCGCAGACCGCCAACTGACGCTCAATCGCGCCAGCGAATTTGGCCTGCACGCAGAAACCACCGCCCCCAGCATCCAGGCCATCCGCGACCGCAAAAGGCGGCTCATCGCGGACTTCGCCAGCTATCGCCAGGGCCAACTCGAAGACGGGCGCTGGTCTCTCTATCGTGGATTGGCGGCCTTTCGGGATCCTCACACGGTTGAAATCCTCCCGAGGGATGGCTCAGCTTCTTTCACCGTACGCTCACGCTTTTTCTGCATCGCAACTGGCTCAGAATCCAATGTGCCCCCGGTCCCAGGCCTTGCAGAAGCGGGGTTCTGGACCAGTGATGACATCCTCGATGCCGAAACCCTCCCTGCCTCGTTCATAGTCCTCGGCGGCGGTGCCATCGCACTTGAAATGGCGCACTACCTGAATGCCATGGGCCGACATGTCACGATCGTGCAACGCAGCGCCCAATTGCTGACCGGGCTCGACAAAGAGTGCAGCAGCGTCATCCGCGCCGCCTACAAGAAGCGTGGGATCCCCAGCCACTGCGGCACCCAACTCCAGGAGGTCACCTCCAGCGGCGGACTGAAGCAAGTCACCTTCAAAGATCATCACGGCACCCTGCATCAGTTGGAGTCCGCAGAGATCCTCCTGGCCACTGGGCGGCGGCCTGCCGTCAACGGACTCGGCCTGGATCAAGCCCAAGTGCACCTGAAACATGGAAAGATCACCGTCGAAAACAGCATGCAAACCTCCCAGGCCCACATCTTCGCCGCAGGGGATGTTTGCAGCCCACTGGACGTGGTTCACCTCGCCATCCAGCAGGGGGAAATCGCTGCCCGAAACGCGCGCAGGCTGATGGATGGGGACACAGGCACCCTGGAGCAGATCGACTATCGCCTGCGATTGTTCGGCGTCTTTTCACACCCACAAGTCGCTGCCGTCGGCCAGAGCGAAGAAGAGCTCCGCCATGCTGGAGTGCCCTTTCTGGCCGCAGAATATCCCTTTGATGATCACGGCAAGTCCATGGTGATGGGCGAGACCGAAGGCTTTGTGAAACTCCTCGCCCATCGCGAAAGTGGTGAGATCCTGGGTGGTGTCTGCGTCGGTCCGCATGCCACCGAATTGATTCACGAGATCGCCGTCGCCATGCATTTTCACAGCACCGCAGCCGATCTTGCCAAGGTTCCCCACTACCATCCGACCTTGAGCGAAATCTGGACCTATCCGGCTGAAGAATTGGCGGAATCTGTCGGACAAGAATCGCCATCAATCGCATTGACGTAATATTTTCGCCAGAAACGAAAAAACCGACACAGCGGCATTGACACTGCTACCGTTAACTGTGTAAATTCAAACGATGCTAAGGCAAATTATCGGACAATCCAACGACGGGCAGAAAGACGACCGGCGCAATGAAGCACCCGCACCTGCGGAGCGCTCCCCAATCCTGTCTTCCCCCCCTGCGCAACCGCAACGCGTTTCATCCCCACCCCCCATGACATCCAGCAAAAACGTTCTCGCCAACGACGTAGAAATCAAAGGTTCCATCAAGTTCTCCCACGACCTCATCATTGATGGTCGCATTGAGGGCGAAGTCCACTCTGACGGATCTCTGACCGTCGGTGAAAACGCCAACATCAAGGGCGAAATCAAGACCCGCACGGTCGTGATCTTCGGCAAGGTGGAAGGCAACATCACTGTGCAAGAACGCTGCGAGCTGAAGAGCAACGCGATCTTGGTCGGTGACATCACCGCTGGTACTCTTTCCATCGAAGAGGGCGCGACCTTCATGGGTCAGTCCTCCGTCGGCAAACGTCCTGAAGGCAGCAAAGCAGCGGCACCCGCAGCTAAGCCAGCCATCGGCTAAACCTTAACGACCACTTTAAAGAGTGCTGCGAGGGCTTTTCGGCTCCAAAGATAGCAACTCCCCGACACCACCGAAGAATCAAATCGAAGTGGTGTGCCCGAAGTGTGGCGCGGCTCAGTATGAGCCGCGCCTTGTCGTTTCGACATTTTGCAAAAAATGCGGGGTCCATTTGACCATCCATAAAAAAAAGGTCACTGCGTCTTCTGCAAGTAGATCCGGCGTCGGTATGGGCGACCTCTGGGCAGACGCGGATGCGGCAACCCCGCCCGCAAAACCAAATCCATCAGCCGCGACACCGCCAGGCAGCCCAACGGCGAAGCAGACCAGCTCCCCGGTCGCCAGTCTGACTGGCGCACTGAAGTCCATCATCGGCATTCCCCCTCGGGTGGAGGATCGGCAGACGATTCCCGACGAAATCGTTTTGGGCGAAGAAGCACCACCAGAGGCAGACCGCGCCCCAGAGGCAGAGGCTCCTCCAGCAGAGCAAGGTTTTGGCTCCATGCTGAACCTTGAAGAGAGCGAAAGCAGCGACGCCCAGATGCGTCGCCCGATGTCCAATTCCCCCGCCCCGACGCCCCCACCACCGCCTGCCAGTGCCAGCACGCTCCAAAAGATGCGGGAACAGGGCTTTTATCGGCAACAATATTTCAAAGACGCCCGGTGCTTCGATTGCGAGCACCGCTTCAAGGTCGGTCGATCCGCAAAATCCGCGAACTGCCCTCAGTGCGGCAGTTACGTTTCCCTTGAGGATGTGGAGATCAACATGAACTCCAATCAAGCGATCAAGACTCGTGGTGATGTCATGATCCGCAAGCGTGGCCATCTATCCACCAGCATGGTGCAGTGCAAAGATCTGCGCTGTTATGGCATTCTTGAAGCGAACGTGGAGTGTGACTCTGACGCGATCTTCCGCACCGAAGGCACCATCATTGGCGAGATCAAGTGCCACCGTTGCGTCGTCGAAAAAGGGGCCAACGTCACCTTCATGAATCCCATCCGCGCCAACGAGGTGGAGATCCAAGGCAACGTGACCGGCAATATTTTCTCATCTGGCCCCGTCCTGATCAACGCCCACGGCTCGGTAAACGGAGACGTCACCGCGCGTTCCGTATCCATCGAACCTGGCGGTGAACTCAATGGGGCGATGAACATCATTCGTGGTCAAGCCCCTGTCGTCCCACCTCCCGACAACGGACCCGTCGCGGAGTAAGTCAGCGGAATGGTAGCACACGGCGGCGATACCCAACTGCCCTGCCGACTACTGCTGCGCCCGCCACTCCTCAAACATCTCGCGCGATGGACGGTACACGACGCCACAACGCGGGCAATGAATCGTTGCGGGACCTTCAGCAAAGACATAGTCGATATCGACTTCTGGCATTCGTGCCAGAACCGGAAACATGCGCTCCAGAGTGCACCCGCACTCAAAAACATACACTCGTTGCTCCAACGGCGTCAGGCGCTCCCGCTGATCCAAGTCCGGCAATTCTTCAGCGGTCAACCCATTGAGCCATTCCTCATCGCAATCTGGCTCAGCAGAAATTTGGATAAAGTCCTCCTCAGGAAGTCGGAAGATTCGGGTCAGGCGCTGCTCACTCTGCGTGTAAAAGGTCTCGATCGCAGCCAGCATGTCATCCCCGAGGAAGTCGATCATGCTCTGACGTGGCTTTTGATTGGGCCGAGTCGTTTGGGCGATGAAGAGATTTGTGCCGCTGTTACGGACGTCTTCCGTAAAGAGCCTACCCGTCACCCGCCCAGGGCGCGTACTACCCGTGACAAAGAAATTTACCAGAGGATTGGCCACATTGATCGTCCAGGCGCACCCCTCATCTTGGGGGCGAGAGCAAAGATGCAGGACCAGACCCGCCAGCGCGTCCTTTAGCATGCTATCGAGCCCCGCATCATGCTGGATCTTTGCCTGCATTAGATGAAGGTAATAGTCGAGGTAGAGCGGCCCCAGATGAGCGCGAGTCAGCAGCGCATTACGGCCCCTCACGAAATAGGATCGCGCATCGACGGCAGAAAGTTCAGGATCTAGCATCACACTCATAGTGGAACTGTGTGTCTATGCCTCCGCTTCGTTCCCGTTGCAAGCAAGTCCGAAGCCGCCTAGCCTATGGCCTCCATGATCGAACAACTCAAAATCGACGTCTGCAATGCCAACCGAGCCCTGGAGCCGAGCGGTCTTGTAAAGCTTACCTGGGGAAACGTCAGCGGCATTGACCGTTCCGCCGGCCTCTGGTGTATTAAGCCCAGCGGTGTAGCTTACTCCGATTTGAAGCCAGGAGACATGGTGGTGCTGGATCTTCAAGGCAATGTCGTTGAAGGCACCTACCGCCCCTCTTCGGATACCAAAACGCATCTGCATCTCTACCAAGCGTTCGAAGAAATCGGCGGCATCACGCACACGCATAGCCCGTATGCCACCATCTTTGCTCAGGCAGGCCGTGAACTGCCCTGCTTTGGTACGACCCATGCGGATCACTTCCACGGTACCGTCCCAGTCGTCCGCGCACTCACTCCGGGCGAGGTCGCTGCTGACTACGAGCACTTCACCGGCGTCGCCATCGTGGAGTGTCTGTTAGAGCTCGGCCTATCACCGACCGAGATGCCAGCCGTCCTGCAACTGCACCATGCGCCATTTACCTTTGGCAAGAATGCCATGGACTCACTTCACAACTCGATTGCCCTAGAAATGTGTGCGCAGATGGCGCTCGGGACGCTTTCATTGCACCCCGCGCTCGGCGCAATCCCAGACTACATTCTGGAGAAGCATCACCTCAGAAAACACGGGCCCGGGGCATACTATGGGCAGGGCAAGCACTGACCACACCTCAGCTTTAGATTTCACTTTAATTGAACCAAAACTCCGCTTGAAACGTCAGTACCAGTGAACCCAAGCACTGGTCATGAAACCAAAACTCCCACCCAATGAAGGTTGGGGGAGAATTGCCCCGGCACCCCCTGCGGATGGTAAACGGCTGACGGAAGTACCGCGCATTGGCTTAGTCCTCTCCAGCGGCGGCGCTCGCGGGCTGGCCCACATCGGCGTCCTGCAAGTCTTGGAAGAAAACAACATCCCCATCTGCGCTCTGGCCGGATGCAGCATGGGCGCTTATGTCGGCGGTCTCTGGGCCGCGGGACTCAGCATTGAAAAACTCGGCATTCGCGCTGCTGAAATCAAGGATCGGCAGGCATTGAAGAGCCTGCTCGATTTTGCCTTCCCGCCTGCCAAAGGCCTCGTTTACGGCGAAAAAATCCGCCAACACCTGGAGCGGGATCTCAAGGGCTTGACCTTTGACTGCTTGAGAATCCCCACCATGATCGTCGCCACCGACCTGGAGTCCTTGCAGGCGCATGTCTTCAAGACAGGCAACGTCGCCCGGGCCATTCATGCCAGCGCTGCCATCCCCGGCGTGTGCGTGCCAGTGGAATGGGAAGGCCGCCGCTACACCGATGGTGGAGCCTGTGAGCCCCTTCCGGTGTCGTTGATGAGAGAACAGTTTGACGTGGACCATGTCATTGCCGTCAATGTGATGCCACCACCTGAAGAGGCCTTTTCCCGCCGCGAAGATCCGGCGCTTCACCGCCCTAGCTGGTTACGGCGACTGTTTTATACCCTGATCCGCCCCATCAATCTTTTGGCGGATGGCAATGTGCTAGACACGTTCCGCCGGGCACTAATGAGCGCGCAGCTCCGCCTGATCGCCAAGGAGGCCACGACCGCCGATGTCCTCATCCAGCCCCGCTTCGGCCATAGCCGCTGGTACGATTTTGAAAACTTCGAAAACTACATCGCCGCAGGACGGCGCGCCGCCCTAGAGGCACTGCCCAAGATTCAAAGTCTCGTCCACCAACCAACCCAATCAACTCATCATGAAAGCGTTCCACCACTCACCCAAGTGGGCATCGACGCCGCCTGAAGTCTGGCGGGAATGGCAACTGCGCCAACTCCGCCGCTACCTTACCCACCGCGTCATCCCCTTCAGCGCTCACTATCGCCGCGTCTTTGCGGACGGCGGGATCGATCCGCGTGATCTCCGCACCTGGGATGATTGGGCCCAGGTCCCATTCACCAGTAAGACGGACCTCACTGTCCCGCGCGAAGAGCAGCGTGAGTTCGTCCTCATACCTGACGAGGCAACCCTGCGCAAGGAACCCGCGATGTGGTGGAAGGTCCTCACGCAAGGTCGCAGTGGTGCACGCGACGCAGCGGATCACGAGTTCCGCCCGGTGCTCCTCACCAGCACCACCGGGCGATCCTCTGATCCCGTCCCCTTTCTTTATACCAAGCACGATCTGGCCAACCTCGACAAGGCCGGGCATCGCCTCATGGAGTGCGGTGCCACACAGCGGGACTACCGCCACATGAACCTCTTCCCCTTCGCGCCTCACCTCGCGTTTTGGCAGGCGCATCATGCGGGCATGGCTTTTGGCACCTTCATGCTCAGCACCGGCGGGGGCAAGGCCCTCGGCACCGATGGGAACATCGCTCTCATTGAAAAAATCTCGCCAGACGTGCTCATCGGCATGCCCACTTTTATCTACCATGTCCTGCGCGAGGCAGCAGAAAGCGGACACCGCTGGACCAACCTCAAACGACTGGTACTGGGAGGCGAAAAAGTAGCGGAAGGGCTACGCGCCAGACTGCGCGAGCTCGCAGAGCGTCTCGGCAGCCCGGAGGTTTCCGTCATGGCCACGTATGGCTTCACCGAAGCAAAGATGGCCTTTTGTGAATGCCCCACCGCGCCAGGGGTAGGCGGCAGCGGTTACCATCTATCGCCCGACCTGGGACTCATTGAACTCGTCGATCCCACCACGGGTCGCCCAGTGAGTGAAGGACAAGGGGGCGAGATTGTCTTCACACCCCTTGATGCCCGCGGGACCGTCGTCATGCGCTATCGCACCGGAGATGTCGCCGAAGGGGGCCTGACCTGGAGCCCCTGCCCTTATTGCGGAAGAACCTGCCCTCGCCTCCTAGGCCCCATCTCACGAGTCAGCGAGGTTCGGGAGATGCGTCTCGATAAACTCAAGGGCACCCTCGTGAACTTTAATGTCTTGGAGCATCTCCTGGATGATCAGCGTGGCATTGCTGCCTGGCAGATCGAATTGCGGAAGCGCAATGACGACCCTCTGGATGTTGATGAGATCCATCTGCACGTCACCCCAGAACCCGGCGTCAGTGAAGACGACATCACCGCAATGGTGCGGCGTCGTTTTCTTGAAGTCACTGAGCTCCGCCCAAACGTAATTGATTTCCAGGAGATCGAAGAGCTCCGCAGACTGATCGGCATCGGCCAACAGCTCAAAGAGCAGAAGATCATCGACAACCGACCCAAGGCCAGTGCCCCGGTTCGCAAAGCTAACCTTGCAACGCCATGAAAACACCCGTCCTCTACATCATAGACGGTACTCGCACACCGTTTTGCCGCATGGGAAGCAGTCTCGCCTCCCAGACAGCGGTCGATCTCGGCAAAAATGCCCTCAGCAATTTGCTCACCCGCACTGGCATTGATCCGGCAGAAGTGAACGAAGTCATTCTCGGCTGCGTCGGCCAACCGCCAGAGGCCCAAAACATTGCGCGGGTCATCGCCCTGCGCGCGGGCTTACCAGAACAAGTGCCTGCCATGACCGTGCACCGCAACTGTGCCTCCGGCATGGAGGCCATCTTCACAGCCCATCAACGGCTGTGCGCAGGCCATGGGGAGATCTTCATCGCTGGCGGGACGGAGAGCATGTCCAACACGCCCTTCTACTTCAGTCGTCCTGCGACGGAGAAATTCACCGCGCTCAGCAAGGCACGGTCCTTTGGCAACAAAGCCCGCGCGGCGGCTGCCTTTCGTCCAGCAGACTTTGCGCCCGTCATCGGCCTGAAGCTCGGGCTGACAGATCCCTACTCACAGCTCAACATGGGGGAAACGGCCGAAGTGCTCGCCCGCGAGTTTTCGATCTCGCGGGAGGCACAAGATGCCTTTGCCGCGCGCTCGCAGCTCCTAGCCAACAGCGCATCAATGATCCATCAGGCCGAGATCAGCCCCTACTATCTCGGTGACAACGCGGCTGGATTCATCAATACCGACAACGGCATTCGTGCCGATGCCACGGTGGAAAAGCTCGCCAAACTAAAGCCAGTCTTCGACCCAAAGTGGGGCAGCGTCACCGCAGGCAACAGCTCCCAGATCACGGATGGTGCCGCCGTCCTCTTGGTCGCAGGTGAAGACGCCGTGCGCCGCCACGGTTGGGAGCCCATCGCCCGATTGGTGGACTATGCCGTGACAGGCTGTGATCCAAAACGGATGGGCCTCGGGCCAGTGCGCGCTATGGATGCCGTCCTGCATCGCACCGGGCTGACCTTGGCAGACATGGATCTTTTTGAGATCAATGAGGCCTTTGCAGCCCAAGTGCTTGCCGTCATGAAGTGCGTCAAAGATCCCGCCGCAGCCCGCGCCGCCGGACTCGATTCCCCGCTGGGAGAGATCCCCACTGAGAAGCTCAACCTCGCTGGCGGTGCCATTGCCCTGGGCCATCCTGTCGGGGCTAGTGGGGCACGATTGATCCTCACGGCGATCCGTCAACTCCAACAACGCGATGCCCGGCGCGCATTGGTTTCACTCTGCATTGGTGGTGGCCAAGGTGCCGCCGCATGCATCGAATTGTGCTGAACACTTTTTAACGCATCAACGTCTAAACAACCAAGGAGACACACTATGAATACCCTCGTTCTGGACCCCACGCAGGATCCGGATCAGGATCTGCAGATGACCAACCACCCCCATGAGGTTGTTGGCACCCATTTCCTCTACCGCATCGATGACGATGGCCTGTGCTGGATGACCTTCGATTCCCCTAACTCCAGCGTCAATGTTTGGAGCACCGACTCCCTCACGGAGTTCGGCCACCACCTGGAGCAAATCACCCACGACCCTGCACTGCGCGGATTCATCTTCCGCAGCGCCAAAGAACGCATCTTCATCGCTGGTGCCGACCTCAAATCCATGCGCAACCTTCCCTCCAGCGGTTTGCAAAAACTCGTTTGGCTCGGGCAGGCAACCTTTGATCGGCTCGCCCGCCTGCCCGTGCCCAAGGCAGCCCTCATCCGGGGCGCGTGTGCTGGAGGTGGATACGAGCTCGCCCTCGCCTGCGACTACCGCATCGCCATTGATGATGAAAGCACGCGCATCGGATTGCCTGAGACACAGCTAGGGCTTCTGCCTGGCTGGGGCGGTTGCACACGCTTGCCCCGACTCATCGGGACGCGTCGCGCTCTTGATGTGATCCTGAAAGGCCGCCTCATGGATGGTCGCAACGCCCTGCGCCACGGGCTCGTCACCCATCTTGTGCCTGCTGATCGCGCAGAGAGCACCGCGCGTAAACTGCTCAGCCAACCCCGCCCCAACACTGCCTATCATTGGGATCGGTCGCCAATGGTCACACCGCTTTTGCGCTGGGCCGCGCGTCGGCAGGTTGAGGGAGCGACCCGCGGTCTTTACGAGGCTCCGATGCGCGCCATCGACGTCATCACTCACGCTGCATCTAGTTCCGTCGAGTTCGGACTCCAGCTCGAACGGGATGCCTTGAACCACCTGCTGATGGGCTCACAGGCGCAGCATTTGATCGATCTGTTTTTCCAACGTGAAGCCGCAGCCAAGCATCGCCCCGCTACTGGTATGGCGATGCCCGTGCATCATGCCACCGTCGTCGGCGCTGGCGTCATGGGTGCTGGCATCACGCAAGCTCTCGCCACGCGCGGCGTCTCGGTGCTCATGACCGATATCAGTCCAGAGGCGCTGGCCAGCGGGATGGAGCGCGTGCGTGACCTCACGGACACCGCCGTCAAAAAGCACGCCATTGATCGCAAGGCAGCACGCGACGCCATGGACCGCGTCAGCACCAGTTGCGCGCCTGTGCCATTGACCCACAAACAGATCGTCATTGAGGCCGCCACAGAAAACATGGCGCTCAAGAAAAAAATCTTTGCAGATCTCGCCTCGCGGAGTGCCGCCGACACCATCCTCGCTACCAATACGTCCGCGCTTTCGGTGGCAGAACTGGCTGCCACGGTTCCGCATCCAGAGCGCGTCATCGGCCTGCACTTTTTCAATCCCGTGCACCGCATGCCGCTCGTTGAAATCGTCCGCCTGCCAGAGACCAGCCCCGATGTTCTCGCCACCGCGATCGCCTTTGTTCAAAAGCTCGGCAAAGTCCCCGTCGTCGTCGAAGACCGCCCTGGCTTTGTCGTCAATCGGATCCTCATGCCTTACCTGTTGGAGGCCGTCCGATTGGTCGAAGAAGGCGTGCCTGTCGCACGGATCGATAACGCCATGCTCGATTTTGGCATGCCGATGGGGCCACTCCGTCTCCTTGACGAAATCGGACTGGATGTCGCCAATCACGTTTATCAGACCTTGCGGGAGGCCTTCGCAGACCGCCTCCCCGTCTTGACCACGTTGGACACGCTGCTTGCGGCGGGACATCTGGGCAAGAAGAGTGGCCAAGGCTTTTACCTTCATTCCAAGGGCGAATCCAAAGCCAAGGTCTTCACCGCCACCGTCAACCCACTCGATGCAGACTCCATCCAACTGCGTCTTTCGCTAGTGCTCAGCAATGAAGCGGCGCTTTGCCTCCACGAAGTCGTCGCACGCAGTGCTGGCGATATCGATCTTGCCATGGTTCTAGGCACCGGATACGCGCCCTTCCGGGGTGGCCCACTCCAGCACCTCGATAGCCTCGGTCGCGATTACGCCCGCGCCGAGTTGCATCGCCTCGCCCATTCCGTGCCTGCCCCCAATCCATTCACCCCCGCCCCATAACTCCCATGAACACGAACCTCATCGACACTTCGCACATGACCGCCGGCGCACGTGCAGCGCTGGAGATGGCAGAAGCCGCACGCGATGATCGGCAGCACAGTGGCTTTGCCGCGTCGCTCTTCTTTGGTTCACCTCAGTTCGGTCACCTCCTACCCTTCAAAAAACAAAGCGACCACGACCGAGACCAAGGCGATGCCTTTCTGCATCGCCTCGATCAAGTCCTCACCAACCTCGCAGATCCTGACGAGATCGACTCCACTGGCGAGATCCCCGACGATCTGCTGTCCGCGCTGGCTCTCATCGGAGCCTTCGGAATCAAGATCCCCGTCAAGTATGGTGGACTCGGTCTCTCGCAGACCAATTATTCCCGCGCCGCCGCAAGGTTGGGAGCCACTTGCGGTAGTCTCACCGCACTCATCTCCGCCCACCAATCCATCGGGGCACCGCAGCCCCTGATTCTCTTTGGCACCGAAGATCAGAAGGCACGCTACCTGCCCCGCTGCGCACGTGGGGAGATCTCCGCCTTTGCCCTCACAGAGTCAGACGTCGGTTCTGACCCTGCGCGCATGAAGACTGTCGCCACCCGCTCGGCAGACGGCACCCACTACGTTCTGAACGGAGAAAAACTCTGGTGCACCAATGGCACACGCGCTGGCATCATCGTCGTCATGGCGCATACCCCCACCGCCGACAAACCCCACGCCACCACCGCATTCATTGTGGAAACGAGTTGGCCCGGCGTCGAAGTCGTACGTCGTTGTCACTTCCTCGGCCTCAAAGCCCTCTACAATGGCGTCATCCACTTCGACAACGTTCAAGTCCCAGTTGAGAACGTATTGGGCGGCGAAGGCCGTGGACTCAAAGTGGCGCTCACCACCCTCAACACTGGGCGAATCACCCTGCCCGCCGCCTGTGCCGGGCTGGCTCATCGTTGCCTAGAGATCAGCACCCGCTGGGCACGCAGTCGCGAACAATGGGGCCGCGCCATCGCCCGCCACAGCGCCATCACGCGCAAACTGGCAGACATGGCCGCAGACACCTTCGCCCTAGATGGAGTGGTCCAGTACGTTTCGAGCTTGGTCGATGACGACAAAAATGCCGACGTCCGACTTGAGGCCGCACTTGGCAAGCTTTGGGGCACGGAGCGCTCGTGGCGCATCGTTGATGATACAATGCAAATCCGCGGGGGACGCGGGTATGAGACGGCAGCATCGCTCAAGGCCCGTGGTGAACCTGCGGAGCCCGTGGAGCGCTTCTTCCGCGATGCTCGAATCAATACCATCTTTGAAGGGTCCAGCGAAATCATGCGACTCTTCATCGCCCGTGAAGCGCTCGACCCACATCTCAAAATCGGTGCCGAAGCAGTCAACTCCACCCTACCCTGGAAACATCGGGCGAAAGCCGCCATGCGCGCAGGGCTCTTTTACGCCCATTGGTATCCAATGAAGTGGCTACCACTCGGCTCCAGCAAAGCCGACACCAAAGTGCATCCAGCCTTTCAGTCAGACCTGCACGCCATCCACAGCCTCAGCCGCAAACTCGCGCGGAGCCTCTTCTACGCCATGCTACGCCACGGTCCAGCCCTGGAGAAACGGCAGGTGCTGCTGGGTAAGTTGGTCGATATCGGAGCCGAGCTCTTCGCTTGGTCGTGCGCCATCGGGCATGCAGGGCAACTCGTCGTCGATGCTGGGACACCCACGGCCGAAGTGGATCGCGTGCTGCGGCTTTGCGAACACTTTGGGAAGCTGCAACGCACTCGAATCCGCGCCCTATTCGCCTCGCTCTATGCAGGCCCGAGCGATGCCGAAAATCTCGCCATCGTCGATGCCCTGCCTCAAGCCTGATCGATATCCAGCACACCAGTGCTAAAGCCAAACTTATCTGTCTCCACTCCCATCCGCTGGGCCAGGGAGACAAACAAGTTTGAGAAGACCTGCTTCTGCGGATCGACCGCGATGTGACGCCCATGCTTATAACCGCCACCGGCCAGAAGGATCGGCAAATTGGCGGTGTTATGGGCACTCGCATTGCCAAGGTTTGATCCAAACAGGATCGCCGTCTCGTCCAGCAAAGAGCGGCCATTTTCCTGTACGGTTTTCAATCGCCCGATGAACGAGCTTAGCGCCTTGAATTCCGCCACCTCGATCACCTTCAACTCGTCGATCTTCGCCGGGTCTTGGCCATGGTGGGAGAGGTTGTGCCAATCCTGCGTCACACCTTCAATGTCCGGCACCGCGTTCATGCCACTGAGACGCATCGTCACCGTGCGAGTCGAATCCGTTTGCAACGCCAGCACGACAAGGTCCTGCAGGAGTCTCATCTTACCAATCGCGTCCGTCCGACGCTGGATGTCAGTCGGCGGCTTTGCCTCAATCTTTGGCTTGGGCCGGTGTACCCACTCCTCGTTTTGCACCAACTGCCCCTCCAGATCGCGCACCGCAGCAAAGTACTCGTCCAGTTTTTCCTGATCGCGATGCCCCAGGTCGCCGCGCAGTTTCTTGGCCTGCCCAAGCACCGTATCCAAAATACTGCGCCCACGCTTCAGATCACGAACTTGCGCCTCAACTTCGGCGGCACTGCCATCGACAAACAGATTCTGGAACGCCCGCGCAGGCGAACTTTCCGCAGGCAGCGGCACACCGCTTGCCGACCACGAAAGCGAATCACTTCCCGTCCCGAGGATCAGGCTAGGAAACCGAGTCCGCACGCCCACCTTCTCCGCAATCAACTGATCCAGCGAGACCGTGTTCTTAAATCCTGCTAACCCTGGATGCTTTGCCGAGGTCAGCCACGTCATCTCCGACGTGTGACCATTGGCACCGTTTTGCTCCGCATGTGCCAGCCCAGAAATCACCGAATAGTCCGCCCGCAGCTCGTTCAGCGGCTCCAGGTAAGGCGTTAGAGTGTAGTCCCGCCCAGTTTCCTCGGGGAAAAGAAACGGCGTATGAAAACCCAAGGTCGCACACATCGCCACAAACCGCCGTGGAGATTCCGTCGCCGCCGCCTGGGCCCGCGTTGCAAACGCAGGCAGCATCGCCTCCAAAAAAGGCAAAGAAAGCGTAGCCCCAGCCCCACGCAAAAGCGCGCGCCGAGAAAGATGGCATTTGGTCGCAATGTGAAGACTCATGGGAAATGGGATCTGAGCGTGTACAACGAACCAGCCGCCAAGCATCTGACAACGTTCATCTACCGCCCCCGTGCGGGCGCTGGATACTTACAATGAGAGGCCTTTGCCGTGGGGATCCGGCACCCGCGTTAGTTTGGAACATGCCCAACGCACCTCTGGTTTTATCTACAATCGAGACTCCCGCACGCCACGCATCGGCATGCTCGGAAGACCTGCCACAACCAGCACTCCCAATAAAAAAACACATTCGACTGAACTTTCTGCAGCAAATTCACCACGTACTCTCTGAAGTCATCTCCATCCGACTGTGGATCCAGCCTCCCAACCACAACCTCTCGCCCAACTCTTCACGGAGACTCGTGAAGACCTTCTGCGTTTCTTCGCCCGCAGACATGGCACGACGCAGAGCGCAGAGGACTTAGTGCAGGATACTTTCCTTCTGATGACCAAGGCCATCCGACCTGATATCGTCCTCTCCCACCCAAGAGGTTACCTATTCGGAATCGCTCGGAAAGTCAGCGCCGCCGCTTGGAGGGCCACCAGACAAACATTGACGGACCCTATCCACGGCGATATGCCAGAGATCGCCACCACAACCCCAGATGAACGCGTTGAAGCGGCAAGGGAAACGATCAAAAACCTGGCCCCGCTCCAGCGCGAGATCATGGATCTCCGATTCACGTCAAGCCTCTCCTACGCAGAAATCGCCGAGGCACTCGGCATCCCAGTTGGCACCGTCCGGTCACGACTTCACCACGCCATTGCAGAAGTCCGCCGCCAGATTGAAAACGAATAACCGCAAACATCCATGAATCCAAAATCAATCGAAGCCCTGGTCATTGATGATCACCTCGGCGAACTCAGCCCGGAGGCATCCGAGTTACTCCAAAACTACCTCGCCACCCATCCCGAAGACTTGCTCTTGGCAAACAAGGTCTTGAACACCATAAAGATCGCCCAACAAGCACTAAACACAAGCAGCGCCCCCCTTCCGGTAGCCCCGCCCCGACGCACGATCCCCACATGGGTCGCAAAAGCCGCCGCAGTGATCTTACTGACAGCGCTAGGAGCAGGCGCTGGATTCATCGCTGGCCGCAGTCAAAGCCCGCCACCCGTTGTGGCATCCGCACCCCAGAAGTGGCGAACCGACAGCCCCTGGGCACGCTACCGCATCACCACCGATCCGACGCATGGCAAACTCAGCTTGGTAAGAATCGACTCAACCGATACCCAACCATGAAGAAATACCTACTGCTTGCCTCCTCCCTACTGCTCTGCAGTTGCTACCCCACCGAACGCGTCTTTTGGTCTCCCAAAGGCGACCGGGCCTTGGTCATGCTCGACAAGAAACTACACCTTGTCACTGCGGCGGGCCAGTTCTCACCGGAACCTTTGCTCGACATCGAACTCGATGAAATGGTTTTTCCCGGCGTGTCGTGGTTGCCAGATGGCGGTGGCGTGTTGCTTTCAGCGCATCAGCGTTTCAAACATTGGGATGAGGTGAAGTCTCTCATCTCAACAGAAGAACGCGAGGGGATCGAGCGTCTATTGCCGGGTGCTCTGAAAATGTTGGAAGCATCTGTCGCCCTCTCACCGGAGGCAGACAGCATTCACCAACTTATCGGAACAGCCATGCCGCAAGATCGGAGCGACCTGAAGCTCGCGCTCTTGGTAAGCTATGAACGGGATCCCGAAAACGTTCACCAGATCCTTCAATCTCTCAAACATGGCACCAAAATCATCGAGACTTTGCGGAGCTTCGCCAACGACTACGAGGTCAATCAACTCCACGTCGTCCGATTCGACCCCACGCCTCAGGACACGGTTCTGATGTCCAGCCTCATCAAGTCGTATGCAATACCAAAAGCATCCCCCCAACACTCTGCATTCGCCTGCTACGAACTGAACAAAGCCGAAGAAAACATTACTCTCTTCGTCGGCAATTTGGAAGGAAAACAACGAATCGACATCGCCAAGGATCTCCATGCCCTATCCTTCGATTGGTTACCCGACGGACGCCAGTTGGTGTACGCATCTTCAGAAGGCTCCAACAAAATCAGCATCCATCTTATCCACACTAGCACCGTGCTCCAAGGCAATGGAGAACCCATGAAACAAAGCACCGAGCTTCAACCCGATGGCCATCTCGTGACAATAAAAGGCGCTGACCGTCTGCAAGCCCCAAAGCTACTTGGCACCGCTATCCTTTCCGATGTGCCTCGACTCACCGCTCTTCCTGACGGGAAAATCCTCTTTGCAACCCCAGCCATCTCACTCCCCCTCATTGCGTCTGAGGAGGAACTCACCTGGCAGTTTTCCGTCATCGAAAGCGACCAAAAGTCCATCTCCAGCATCCCCACAAAGCCCGGCGACCTTCCGGCGGGTCTGGGGTTCTTTGCCGTCTCCCCCGATGGAAAGTGGATCGCAGTCGTTGAGAATGCAACCGATGCCGTAGCTGTCGTCGATGTCGCATCTGGCACCACGCAAATCATCTCTCCGCCCCATCCGAATTGGCACTGCGAAACAATGCCTTCATGGAAGTCCGCAACGGAACTCAGCTTTGCCGCCCTTGATGAGGCTTCCAAACAGCCCCAGCTCGTGTTATGGTCCACTGACGGAACCACAAAAACATGGAGTGAGGGCTGGCCAGTCAGCACAAAATCCGGCTGGTTGTCCGAGCGCAAACCAGAGAAGGGAGAAACCACTGAATGAAAACAAAACTACTTTGGATGCTTTTCGCTGTCGCCACTGGAGTCGATTGTGGAGCAGACGATAGACCCACGCTCTGGTCCCTCCAACCGCCCATCTGCTCAGATCTTGATGCTTCCCGAATTGATGATTTCATTGCGCAGAAACTCTCCAACCATGGGCTGGCGACCTCTCCAGAAGCACCACCGACAATTCTTCTCCGGCGCCTCTATTTCGATCTCATTGGGCTTCCGCCGACGCCGCAGCAGGCGGCGGGGTTCTCGCTGGCTAAGCTTGAAGAGACGGTGGACGCCCTTCTCCAGAGCCCACGCTTTGGCGAACGCTGGGGCAAGCACTGGTTGGATGTCGCTCGGTATGCGGAGTCCAACGGGCGAGAGTCCAATCTGACCTTTCCTCACGCTTGGCGCTATCGTGACTACGTCATTGATGCCGTGAATGCGGACGTTCCTTTCGACCGATTTATCACCGAGCAAATTGCGGGCGATCTATTGCCCACAAAAGACGAAGCCGAGAGAGCCCGCTTGTTGATCGCCACCGGATTTTTGGCCATGGGGGCCAAGGGACTGAACGAGATGAACAAATCGCAGTTCGCCACCGATCTAGCAGATGAACAACTCGATACCGTCACGCGAGCGGTGCTAGCAAGCTCGATCGCTTGTGCACGCTGCCACGATCATAAGACTGACCCTTTCACCATGGAGGACTACTACGCACTGGCGGGGATCTTCATGAGCACCCAGACCTTTTACGGCACCTGGGTGGATTCAGAAAACAACAACGGCTCTCACCTCATCAAGCTGCCCAGACTTCCTGGCGAGGTGATTCCCAACAAATCCGTTCCCCCTGCTACCGTCACCAAATTGCGGGCGGACATGGCTAAACTGAATCAAGACGAGGCGGATCAGACTGCCTACGCGCTGAAAGCGAAAGAGGAAGGCCGAGACATCAGCAGTGAGTACTACAAAATGCTGACCAACTCAATCCGCATCCTCTGGCAGCGCGGTGGCATTGAGGGACAATTGGAGACCGTTGATGACCAAGGGAATGCCCTCCCGCTTTGCATGGGCGTGCAGGACCTCCACACGCCCTATGACTCCCCGATTTTTGATCGCGGAGAGATCGCCCATCCCAAAGGCACCGTGCCACGAGGTGTGCCAAAGGTGTTTCACTCGCCTATCTCCATCCCCAATAACCGCAGCGGCCGATTGGAGCTCGCCCACTGGCTGACTGGCCCACAAAATCCCCTTGCTGCCCGCGTCATGGTCAATCGCATTTGGCGGCATCTTTTGGGATCCGGACTCGTCAGGACGGTCGATAATTTTGGTGAGACCGGGGAAAAACCGAGCCACCCAGAACTCCTCGACTACCTCGCCGTCAAGTTCATGAAGGAGGGGTGGTCAGTAAAGAAGATCATCCGCGAGATTGTCCTTTCGCAGACCTACCGCCAGGCATCGACCCACAATGAGGCGTCCTTCAATAAGGATCCCGACAATCGGTTTCTGTGGCGAGCCAACAAACGACGACTCGACGCCGAAGTCATCCGCGATTCGATGCTTGCGATCAGCAACCGCCTCGAACTTTCCCGCCGCCGAGGATCACTCGTGGCGGAATTGAGCGGACAATCGGTATCCCTGATGGGCTTCAATACCAGCCTGCCGCAGGATCTGGATGGCTCCCGGCACCGATCCGTCTATCTTCCGGTGATTCGCGATCACCTTCCTGATGTGTTGGAGCAATTTGACGCAGCCAACCCGAATCTCGTCACTGGAGATCGTGACGTCACCAACGTGCCCCTCCAGGCGCTTTACCTGCTTAATGGCCCGTTTGTTCAAGATCAAGCAAACGCATTGGCTGAACGGTTGCTCAGTGCCAGCACCAACCGCAAAGACCAAATCCGCCGTGCCTTTTCTCTTTGCTTCAACCGTCCACCCGACGCTGAAGAACTCCGGCTAGCCGAAAGTTTTTTCCAGCTCAATCAAGCGGAGGAGCCACAACTACTCGCCGCCTTTTGCCAATCCCTTCTAGCGAGCGCAGAATTTCGATACGCCGACTGACCAAGCCGCTGCCCTCACCCCTCCTGGTCAGGAATTCGGCCGATCAATGGGTATTGCTCCAACTCCACCACGGAACCACTGACGGGAACACTCTCATCACCGACCCAATAGACGGCGGCGGTGGCAATGTCCTCCGGTGATAGCAGGCGACCAAACGGTGCCGCGTAGGCGGGAAGATGATCTGGCCAATCGGCAGGCAGACCGTCACCGAGTTTCACTTGGTACTCGTTCTCCGTCAGCGTCCAGCCGACGTTGATCTGATTCACACGCACCTGCACTGGACCGAGCGAATGACTGAGGTTGCGCGTCATGGTCATGAGGCCACCTTTGGTCACCGAATAGGCCAGCAAATTTGCCTGGCCGCAGTGGGCTAAGATTGAGCCCACATTTAACACGGCCCCCTTGCTCTTTTCCAGTGCTGGTAGCAGCGCCCGGATCAGCATCATGGGCGCACGCAAATTGACAGCGATCATGCGATCAAAAAATGCCACGTCCGTCTCCTGAATTCGAGCCCGAGTCGTCAGAGCGGCGTTATTCACCAAGGCGTCTAGACGACCGAACGCAGCCACTGCGGCCTCAGCCAACTCAGCCGGAAATTCGGCCTGGGCTAAGTCACCCTGAACAAAGACGGCACGGCCTTTGCCGAGCTCATCGCAAAGGGCCTGCCCACGGTCTGCATCGCGTCCATGCAAAATGACATTGGCACCTTCGGCAACGAATCGCCGCGCCATTGATGCACCGATGCCGGTGGTGCTGCCGGTTACCAGGATGATCTTGTCTTGTAGTCTCATAGCGTTTGAATCACAAAATTGCACCGGGTTGATACGCTGCCTCTTCCGGAAATCGATCCGACACCAGCTTCACACGGCGTGCAAAATCATCCACCTGAGCAGGGGCATCGCCCGCGTTGATTCGGCCTTGGGCAACGATGGCATCCAGGGCCGCCGGGGTGAGGCCCATCGCAGGATCGGCCGCCAGACGCGCCAGCAGATCGTTTTGGCTGACGGCACCCGTGCGCAAGTCTTTGGCGACCGCCACAGCATGCAACTTGATGGCTTCATGCGCAGCCTCCCGACCAGCACCATTCTTGACGGCCTCCATCAGCACGGTGGTGGTCAGCAGGAAGGGCAGATAGCGCATCAACTCTTGTTCGACGACCGCACCAAAGACCTCCATCTGATCCAGGATCGTCAGGAAGGTTTCCAACAATCCGTCAATGGCCAGGAATGCATCGGGCAGCATCACCCGACGAACTACAGAGCAGGACACATCTCCCTCGTTCCACTGATCGCCAGCGAGGCCCGCTGCCATGGCGAGGTAGCCTTTCAAGATCACATGCAGACCGTTCACACGTTCGCAGGAGCGGCTGTTCATCTTGTGTGGCATGGCGGAAGATCCCACCTGCCCTTTGGCGAAACCTTCGCTGGCAAGCTCTTGCCCTGCCATCAGGCGTAAGGTCCGCGCAAAGCTAGACGGCCCACTGGCCGCAGCGCACAAGGCCGCCACGACCTGCATATCGAGGCTGCGAGGATAGACCTGGCCCACGGCATCAAGGGATCGTGGCAGGCCCAAATGGTGCAGGATGCGCTGCTCCAGATCTTTGGCCATGGCGGCATCCCCCCCAAATAGACTAATTTGATCCATCCGCGTCCCGACGGCCCCCTTGAGTCCTCGGGCAGGGTACGAGGCAATCACGGACTCCAGAGCATCAAAGCCCAGCAAAGTCTCTTCACCAAACATCGCCCAGCGTTTACCGACTGTCGTCACCTGCGCCGCCACGTTGTGAGTTCGCGCCGTCAACGGCATATCGCGTGTCTCACTGGCACGACGCGCCATTCCGCCTAGCACTGCCACCATCTTCCTGCGCACCTCCAGCAAGCCCCGGAACACCTGTAGTTGCTCCACATTTTCCGTCAGGTCACGGCTGGTCATTCCCTTGTGAATGTGCTCGTGCCCTGCCAGTTCGCAGAATTCCTCAATGCGTGCCTTCACATCATGGCGGGTGACCCGCTCACGACGCATGATGGAGGCGACATCCACCTGATTGAGCACCGCTTCATACGCCTCGATCACGCCATCGGGGACTGATTGCCCGAGATCACGCTGCGCCTTCAGCACAGCGACCCAATACTCGCGCTCCAGCCGTACCTTCCCCTCTGGCGACCAGATTCCGCACATGGCGGCAGTGGCATAACGTTCGGCGAGGACATTGGAAATAGCGTCAGACATGGAGCAGATAGTTCAAAGTTGAGATTCGAAAGAGGGATCAGGCGCTTAGCATGATCCAGCGCCGTCGTAAACCACTTTCATCAACCGCAACCGATTGCAAGCCTCCCGCAGCGCCATCCGCAGGGGCGACGCGCGGGCAGCGAGATCACGCTGCGCCTGCTCATACTCCTCCCGACCACCCTCGGTCTCGATTCGGATGGGATCATAGCCGAGATGGCGCAGTTCGTAGGGACTAGCGCGCATGTCCAGTTCACGGGCACGCACCGCCAGTTCAAAGCATTCCCCAACAATGTCGGAGCCCACCCAGGGCCAGAGCTTGTACGCCCATTTGTAAAGATCCATATTGGCGTGCAGACAACCCGCCTGTTCCATCTCCAGTCGTGTCTCCAGCGTTGGACCAAAGGCATTCAGCGGACGTGCCGCCGGGGTGAAGAAGCGAAACGCATCATAGTGCGTGCAACAGACCGCCTGCGATTCCACAAACGCTTTCAACTCCGCAGGGGACATCCGCAGTTCGTAGCCCTGATGCCGCACCTCCTCCACCTCTTGCCCCAGCACCATCGCCCACTCATGTAGCCCATAGCACCGGGCCCGCACTGGACGCGCGGTGATACGATCACAGAGTTCCGCCACCCAACCCACTAGTTTGATTGCACCTGCCGGCATTAAATCCGCAGTGTGCAAGCGGCCCGCTTCAAAAACGACTTCGCGTCGATCCCTCCAATCATTCGCATCCAGATCCGCCTCCGTAACGCCGTCCAAAATCTGGCCCATCGGTGGCACCCACCGCATCAGCTTACCCGGAGAAAACGAATAATACGTGAATAAGAAATCGTGCACCGGATGTTTCTGCCCGCGACTGCGGCGGTCCACAAAAGCCGCCGCACGCTCGACCACACGCGCACGGTGCCCCGTGATCCGCCCCATCCACTCATCACGTGCCCACACCTGCGGCTCAGCAGAGGGCGGCGGTTGATTTGCGCTGGAAAGGTGGGGATTCAAGACGCCCATCTGTAGCCCGCAGCGGCGTCATGACGAGTGGAAAATCAATCCCTGGCCTTCAGCACGCCGACGAGATCCAGCTTGCGCAGCATCCGACTGACCACCAGGGAGGACGCCGCCGCCGCCAGGAGCACCACCGCCACTGCCTGCGCATACGTGAAGCTAGTGATGACCAACGGCAGGCGGATCGTCTCCGTCCGCAGCGTGCTAAAGATGAAAATCGCCAGTCCGCGCCCAAAGGCTAGCCCAAACGGCAATGCCACCAGCACCAGCAAGACCAACTCCCCAAGCAACACCCCAGCTACCTCCCGCTGCGTAAAACCCACCACACGCAGCGTCGCCAGATCGCGACTGCGCTCCGACAAGGAAATGCGCGCACTGTTGTAAACGACGCCAAAAGCCACGATCACCGCCAGCGTCATGTACACACTGCGAAGGATGCCGATGCTCTGCCCAGTCGTTTTGCGAAAGGCCGCCAATTGCTCCTTTTTCACCAAGGTAATAGCGATGCCCGGCGTGGCTTTGACCTTGAGCATGAACTTCTCCCACTGCCGCTGATCCAGCGTCAAGTAGGCACCGTTCGCCGTATCACCTTCTCTCAACAGGCGCTGTAGCGCCTTGATGTCCATGTAGGAGGCGACACCAGAGAAATCGGCGATCAATCCACTGATCACTACCTCGCGCACCGGACGCGCCCCCTCCTGCACCTCCAGTTGCACGGTATCCCCCACTTTTGCCTCCAGCACTCGTGCCAGTTCGGAGGACATTACGATCCCTTCCTCCGGGAGCTCAATCACCCGCCCCGCCGCATCTAACAGACGGTTCAAATCCGCCCCGCGCGGCATCCCAGTAACGGACAATTTTCTTGATCGATGCCCATAACGCATCCGGATGCGCACCGAGCGCAGCGGCTCCACCCGTCGCACCCCAGGGAGCTGCGCGATGGCATGGAGACCGGCGGAAGATCTTGGCTCCGTCAAAAACACCACCGCATCTTGGCGTTGCACATCATTCCATTGGTAAGTCAGCAAGTGATCAATGCTGTCCGCCATCACCCCAGGCAAGACCATCAATCCAGTGGCCAACGTTAGCCCAGAGACGGTGAAAAAGGCCTGCCACGGCTTGCGCTCGATATTCCGCAGAGCCATCCGCAGCCCCACCCCGAACCAGCGGGCGACCCCGATGCGCTCAAAAAAGGACGGCTTAAAGTCTGCCGGAGGTTCAGGCCGCATCGCCTCTGCCGGTGGCAGTTTTACCGCCTGGCGTACGACGCCGATGACTCCCACGATGGAGGCCCCCGCGCTAACGATCAGGGCGAGTCCGAAGGCGGAGTAATCCAGCTTAAAGTCCAAGTGCGGGAACCGGAAAAACTGCTCATACATTCCCACCACTCCACCGCCCGCCCAGCGACCACCGATGACTCCCAGCGTGGTTCCGATGACCACGATCACCAACGTAAACTTCATGAAATGCCAGCCGACCTGCCAGGACGAATATCCCAGCGCCTTCAACTGCGCGATCTGCTCCCGCTGCAAACGGATCAGACGCGCCAGCACGGCATTCACCATGAAGGCTGCAACGCTCAAAAATATCAGCGGGTAGGCGACCGACAGCGCGTGCAGCACCGTCAGCTCATCGTCGAGACGCGCTGACGAAGCGTGATCCTTGCGTGTGTAAGCCCCCAGTGCCCCATACGGTGCCAAGAGTCGATCCGCTTCTGCAATGACCTCGCCTGCTTCCGTGCCGGGGGAAAGATCCATGCAAAAGTCATTGAACGCCCCATCCAGATCCGCTGCGATAGCTACTGCTTTGTAGTTCATCCAGAACACCCCAAAGCGCTTGTTGTCCGGCAGTGTCTCGCCCGCCCTAGCCTCAAACACGTATTCTGGAGAAAGCCCGATCCCGCAGACCTTCAGGACTTCCTGATGGCCACGGATCGTCACCCGCAGTTCTGCGCCCGGCTGCAATCGGTTTGCCAGCGCAAAGGCCTCACTGATCACGCAGGCGTCTCGCTCCCCGAGCTGGGGTAGCCTTCCCGTGCGCAAAAACAGCCGATTCAAAATCTGCGGCCCAGACGCTGGCAGGGATACAATGTGCGCTGTCGCAGGCTCCAGCACCCCAGGCAGATCCAGCGTCGCGTCCATCACGACGCGAGGCTCCACCGCAGCCACGCCAGGAAGATTCGCCAAACGCTCCGCCTGATACAGAGGTGCGCGTTTCAACGAGCCAAACACATCCGCCATGCGATGCTGCTGGTAGTAGGCATCTCGTGTGCCTTCGAGCGTGCGGATCAGACTGCGGGACATGATCATCATCGTCAACCCACAGGCCATCACAAGACTCACCGCGACCATCTGCCCCTTCATGTGGGAGAGGTCCCGCAGCAGCTTGCGATCAAGGGGCTTAATCATGGGCAGACCTCGGTTACCACACCAGTTCCCTCACCGGCTGCCGCACATCATTGTGGCGCTCTTTGACGATCTGCCCATCACTCAGATGCAGCACACGGTCCGCCATCTCCGCCATCGCTGCGTTGTGGGTGATGATCACCGTCAGCGTGCCGACCTCCCGATTGATGCGCTCCACCGCCTCCAGGACCGTGATGCCAGTGTTCACGTCCAGCGCCCCTGTCGGCTCATCGCAAAGCAGCACCTCTGGCCGCTTCGCAATTGCCCGAGCGATCGCCACCCGCTGCTGCTCCCCACCAGAAAGTTGGGATGGGAAATGATCCATGCGTGCGCCCAGCCCCACCAGATCCAATGCCTCCTCTGGCTTCATCGGATCCGGGGCGACCTCCGTGATTAGCGCCACATTCTCCCGCGCTGTCAGGCTTGGGATCAAATTGTAGAACTGGAAAACAAACCCCACACAATTGCGGCGGAACTGCGTCAGCACCCGCTCGTCCGCCTGAGTCAGATCCCAGCCGCGATAGTTCAGCGTCCCAGAACTCGGAAGATCCAGCCCGCCCAAAATGTTCAGCAGTGTGGACTTGCCACTGCCAGAGGGGCCGAGCAGCACGACCAGCTCCCCTCTATAAAATCCCACATCGACACCATTCAACGCGACCACTTCGACCTCGCCCGTGCGATACACCTTGCGCAGGTCATGGGCCTCAAAGACCAGCGGTTGTTGGGGTGGGGCGGGGTGGTGGGGCCGTTTTTGCATCGTGTCCTGCACGCGGACACGATGCCGCATTCGGAGGCGCGTGCCACCACAATCCCACACTTACTGCACAGGCGGTGCCGTCAAATCGATGCCGCCGTCCTTCACCTTGGCGGCAAATTCCGTCAACTCCTTCACCCATGCGCCGATGCTCGGATGCGCCGGGTTTTCCTTGATCAGCTTCAGAAGTTCGTCGGAGGCCACTGAGGCATTTACACCCGCCCGCAACAGATCCATGTTCTTCTTCCATTGCAGACTCTTCCCCTGTGTCTGCCCCCACATGAGAAAGGCCACTTCCTCGCCGTGCAGGCGCTGGAGAGCTGCCATGACTGAGATGTACTCATCCCAGAGGGCTGGGAGTTCCGCCTTCTTGTTTCCACGCGCCACCGGGATCAGCGTCTGTTCATAAACCGCCGCAAAATCCAGTGGCGAGCTTGGCCAGATCGCGTCGCGATCCACGTAGCTATTCAAATTGTAAGCTCTGGCAAACAACGATCCCATCACCGACTGGGATAAGATTCCTTCAGCATCGCTCCCCCGCCCTGCTCCGCGTTTCTGTCCTTGACGATACTGCTCCCGCGCATCCCGATCACCGACGACCGCCACAACACGTCGCTGCTTTTCCTCCTCACCGTCTTTGGGTGTCTGGAGAACCACCAGCGCCTCCTTCACCAAGGAACGCAGACGCGGTAGCAATGGATCACGATCCTCTGCCTGCGAGGCCTCGATAGCCAAGGCCAGCCAAGCCAATTGAACGCGCAACGCTGCCGGCACGTTGGTGTCCTTCATCCCTTCCAGGATGTTTTCCCGCCACGTGGTATCATTCGCATCAGGTGCCTTTTCTCCCGGCACGACTGGACGCCGATCAAGGTTGATCAACTTGTAGCAGGCAAGGTAGAACTCAACCGCAGCCCCCTCGCTGGCGGCGGCTGTGCCGATCCGCGATTGCGCACTGGTCAGCACCTCCTTCTTCGTATGATCGAATTCTTCCCCCAGCTTTTCGATACGCTGGAGCAGGAGGGAGGTCTGGTCTGGAGACAGCCCCACTACCCCCGGCTCTGCTCCTGCTGCTGGATCGACCGCAGCAGGTTGCTGCGCATTTAGCGCGGTTGTCAGGACGATCCAGGAACCAAAAATCAGAGTGTTTTTCATAAAGGGGCTTCTTCTGAAACGCCGCGATCCGCAAAATGTTTGGTTCGAATGTCTAGATTCCGCCTTTCATCCCGGCAACAGGCATTGAAAAAACTGCCGTAGCCGGGTAAACGTCCCTATCCTCCATGTCCACATTCGCCACCCGATCAAGCCTCCCCATCCTCCTCGCGCTGCTGGCTGGAATCGCCAGCCCACGGGCGGCGGATCCGACTGAGGCGGAGGCCCTGGCCCAGCGCTGGCTAGCATCCGCCGCCAAGGTCCAGACCTTGACCGTGGAGTTCGCCCAGGAACGCAAACTCCGCACCTTAAACCGTCTCCTCGTCCGCCAAGGAAAACTTTGGTTCCAGCGACCCGGCTCCTTTCGTTGGCAGATCGATGAACCACCCAGCCTCTTGGCCGTCAAGACCGCTGATCGCCCCCTCCAGTGGATCAACACCAAAGCGCGCACCGTCCGCATTCCCGCACCCAAACCTGATGGCAGCGATGCAGAACCGGCCATGGAGATATTGCAGAGCCTCCTATCTGCCGACACCGCCAAGTTCACGGAACAATTCCGCGTGCTCACCGCCAAACCCGCCGATCTCGATCAAGCTTGGGACATTGACCTCGACCCGCGTGACCGACGAACTTCCATCGCAGTAAAGAACATCCAACTGCGCGTGAGCCCAGACAGTGGTGCCCTGCACCACTTCGCCGTTTTCATGCGGGATGGTTCTGTCCTGACCACGCGTGTGCTTCAGGCAGACACCCAAAACCCGATTGCCGCAGGCATTTTTGCCTTTGATACCAGCGGCTACCGCACCCTCACTGAATAGCCTCTTTGCCCATGCACCCCGCCCTCGCCGCACTGCCCCACGGACCCGAATTCCGCTTCGTCGATGATCTCACCGACCTTAACCCCGGACTTTCCGCCACAGGCACCTACCTGCTGCGCCCTGATGCGCCTTTTCTCCCAGGCCACTTCCCCGGTCAACCGATCCTGCCAGCGGTCCTGATGGTAGAAGCCATCGCCCAGCTCGCGGGGGTCGCCGCCCAATCAGATCCGATCATCCCACCGCTGACTGGACTCCGACTCACTGCCATTCGCGGCGTCAAGATTTATGGCACCGCCGTGCCGGGGGAGACCCTGGCTCTGGAAGCAACCGTCCAAGGCCGCATGGGATCCCTGCTCCAGGCCACAGGCAAAGTCAGCGTCGGTGATCGACTCGTCGCCGAAGGCCAGATCACCCTCAGTGGTAGCTAATCCGCCCAACCCTCATGGTCATCGCCGACAACCTCACTGCCCGCCCCCAAAAGATCGCCATCATTGGTGCGGGAGCGGTAGGTTGCTACTATGGCGGACGGCTCGCCCAACATGGAAACAACGTCCACTTCTTGATGCGGTCTGATTACGACACGGTCAAAGCTAACGGTCTGCAAGTCGATAGCCCCTTGGGGGGCTTCCATCTTCACCCTGTCCAATGCCACTCGACCACTGGGGAGATCGGCCCCTGCGATCTCGTCATCATCGCCCTCAAGTCCACGGCGAATGCAGCGCTGCTCGATCTTTTGCCGCCCTTGCTGAATCCCAAGACTCGACTCCTGACCCTCCAAAACGGTCTCGGCAACGAAGAATTTCTCGCGCAGCACTTCCCAAACCAACCCATCTCCGGCGGCCTGTGCTTTGTCTGCATCAACCGCATCGCCCCCGGCGTCATTCGCCACATCGCTCAGGGGCAAATCGTCTTGGGCGACCATCAATGCCCCGCCAGCCAAGAGACCCACGCACTCGCGGCGGAGATAAAACGCTGTGGGATCTCCTGCCATGTCGATGACAGCCTAGAGCGCGCGCGCTGGGAAAAGCTGGTTTGGAATATCCCCTTCAACGGCCTCTCCATCGTGGCAGGCGGCATCGATACCGCCGCCATCCTCGAAAGCCCTGCGCTCACCGCCCGTGTCCATGCGCTCATGTCGGAGATCATTGCCGCCGCTAATTCCCTGGGTCACGATCTCCCCGCATCGCTTGCTGGCGATATGATCGCCCGCACCAGAACCATGACGCAATACAAGCCCTCCAGCCTCATCGATTTCTTGGACGGCAGAGAAGTCGAGCTCGAATCCATCTGGGGGAGGCCCCTGCGCGAGGCCATCGACGCAGGCGTCGCCATGCCGGAACTGCAACGCTTGCACGCAGATCTCCCCCACTGCATCGCGCACCGTCTTCAGCCCATCCTAACCTCCACTCCCCCCACTGCATGACCCTCCAAGACATCCATGACGCACGTCCCACCACCGCCATCGTGCTCGGCTCCGGCCTGGGAGAAGTCGCCGAGGCCTTTTCCCCCATCGGCCATGTCTCGTATGCTGAAGTGCCGGGGCTTCCCGTCTCAAAAGTCGCCGGGCACGCCGGGCGATTCGTGCTGGGTAGCGCAGGCAGCCAAAGTGTCCTCATCGCCCAAGGCCGCAGTCATTTGTATGAAGGCCACAGCGCCGCCGAAGTCACTGCGGGCATCCGCCTCATGGCCAGCATGGGGGTCAGACGAATCATCCTGACCAATGCCGCAGGTGCCATCAATAACCAGTTCGCGGTGGGCGGACTGATGCTCATTACAGATCACCTCAATCTCCTTGGCACCACACCTCTGCTAGGCGGCCCCCATTTCATCGACATGACCACCGTCTATGATCTCGGCCTGCGCCAGCATCTTCACGCCACCGCTACCCGGCTCAATATCCCCATGCACGAAGGCGTCTATGCCGCAGTGCTCGGGCCGCAATACGAGACGCCAGCAGAAATCCGCATGTTCCGGACACTCGGTGCCGACGCTGTCGGCATGTCCACGGTGCCAGAGGCCATCCAAGCACGTGCCCTCGGCCTCGAAGTCGCTGGCATTTCGATGCTCACCAACTGGGCTGCGGGGCTCAGTCCAGACACTCTGCACCACAGCGCGGTCGTCGAAGTCGGCAAAGCCTCCGGTGGGAGACTGGCCACGCTGCTAAAGCAGGCCTTGATCGATTGAGTGGAAGAACGCGCGCAACACTAGACCCCGACCTTGAGCAGATACGCGGGCAGCCAGCCTTCTTGGCCGTCAGATTTGCGGCACCAATGCCAACCCCGCACCTCCCGCAGAGACTGGACGACATCACCCTTCGTAGCGCTCAGATCCCTTGCGTGGAAATCGGCGGTCACCGTTGCGGTTTGATCGCCTGCATCTTTGAGGTGGTCTTCTGGGACGTAGCTGCCGCGACCATCGATGGCAGTTACCCAGACCCAACCCGGCCAGGCTGGATCGGTGCGACCCAGACGAACGCGGTCCCCTTTCTCCAGCGCGAGGGGCGCGCGGTCGATGACTTCGTAGTCGGCGGAAACAATGAACTCGCTCGCCATAGTTTTAGTGGGGACGACCTTTGATGATGCGGTCCAACAGGCCTCTGACACGGTTCAGCACCCCTGGAGTTTCCACGGGCTTCTGGTGTTCCTGCCTCATGAACTTGCGCATGTCATCGCCAAATGGGGACTGCCCAGAAACATCTTGCGCCGCTGGCGGCAGATCCCCTTCCCCAGTAACGATGCGCGGCTGGATGAAGATCAAAAGTTCTCTGCGGGTCTTTTTGTCGATGCTCTGACTGACCAAGTACTTGACCAGCGGAATTCGATTCAAGAGAGGAATGCCATTGCGCTGCTTCTCCGTGTTTTCCCGGATCAATCCGCCCAGAAGTACGGTGGCGTTATTCTTCACCATGACGGTCGTGCTCAACTGCTGTTGGCTCAGATTGGGGTAGGGCTGGTCATTGATGATGGTATTGCCATTCACCTCGCTATTGCCCTGCTGAACCTGCAGCGTCAGCTCGTCCTCTCCATTGATCAGCGGCACGATGTTGAGGCTCAATTCAACAGGTTGGAACTGAATGTTGGAAACCACCCCGTTGTTCGCACCGCTGAAATTGTTCAGTGTCGAAGTGGGCACCGGAATCGCAGAACCACTGGAGATCGTGGCTGGCGTGTTGTTCATCGTGAAAAGAGTCGGACGGGAGATGACCTTAAAGTTGCGGTTGCCTTGCAGGGTGTTGGCGATGGCGTTGACGCCCGCCGAGATGCTCCCAAACGCCGTCAAACCGCTGCTAAGCCCTTCCCCAAGGGTAGCGAGCGTATCGATCGCACTTGGGTCAAGAATTGCCGCGCCTGTATTCCTGATCCCGCCCGCGACCGTCCCGTCAAACTTGTTGTAGCTCAGGTTGGTCGGGCGCAGCAGATAGTCGATGCCAAATTGCAGTTCATCGGTCAGGGTGTACTCGCCAATGACGACAGAGATCTCGACCTGCTTGGGACGGTGGTCCAATTCGTCAATGATTTGGTTGAGGATCTCGAGATGCTCTGGTGGTCCCGACAGGAAAATCGAATTATTGACTGGATCAGAAATCAGCAGGGTTTTTCCCACCACCATCGACCGCGGAGCTGTGCTTTGGCGCAATGGCTGTAGATTCCCACCACCACCGCTGAGCCCGCCGCCCAAGCCCCCGCCGAGACCCGACCCGCCGTAACCGGAATTGCCAAAGCCAGAATTGCCAAGGCCGCTGTTACCCAGACCGCCGTTTAGCCCGGAGTTTCCGTATCGATTGTTACCAAAGCCCGAAGTATTGCCAGTAGTGCTGTTGTTCGTGTTTGAGCTCGCAGTGCCTCCTGTAGCGCTTGCGCCACCCGCACCCGGCTCTTGCCCGCGAGAGATCGCATCGCTGATAATGTTCATGGCTTCTTCGACCCCGAGGTACTTCAACTCGCGAGAAACGAAATTGCGGATGTCCGCCGCCGCATCGAGTTCCTCGATCAGTTCGCCGATCATTTCGATGTCAGAGGGTTGCGCCCAGACGAGGAGAACATTGCGGCGAGGGATCGAGATGATCTTTGGCGGCGGTGCGCCACCACCGGAGGTTCCGCCGCCTGAACTGACAGAGATCGGTGCACCGCCTGCGGACGCCGCAGCTTGTCCCTGCTGGGGGATCCCTGGTGCAGCGCCTGCGGCCTGTGGCTGGCGCGGCGCGCTATATCCGCCACTGCCCGTTGCGCCGGAGCCCTCCTTGTCCTTCTCCAAAATTTCCGTCAGCGCCTTCTGAACATCGTCAGAGCTGGAGCGTGTCAGTTGAAACGTCTTTTTGACAGGCTCCAGAGGCTGGTTGTCCAACTTTGTCAATAGAGCCAGCATGGCGCGGATCGTCGCTGTATTGTCGATGATCACCAGACTGTTCGAGGTGGGCACCCCGAGCATCTTCCCATACGCATGGTTGGGGATCACCTGCTGCAGCGCCTTGATCGCATCGTCGGGGGTCAGGTAGCGCAGAGTGGTGACGTAGGTCACGATCTTTTCGCTGGTATCCAGCCCTGCTTCATTCAGGACAATCGGTGCACCCTCGATGACAGGTTGCTTTCCTTCCGATAGAATTTTGACCATGCCTTCGCCAGCAGGAATGAAGGAGTAACCGTTCAGGAGCAGGCTGGCCTCGATGTACCGAATTGCCTGATCCTTGGGCAGCTTTCCGGTCGTCTCAATGGATACGGTCGCGTTCTCGACCGCTGCATCACGGATGATCTTGAGACCCGTCAATTCTTCGTAGATGAAGAGGATTTCGATGATCGGTGTATTGGGAAACGCCAGGGCAATCCCATCGCCCGTGTCCTCGATTTCCGCCGGGGGTTTGGGGCGCGCCTCCTGGGATGGTGCGCCCGATCTGGCTGCCCCATTGGGCGGCGGGGTGGGCTGGACCGGTTGGGGGCGACTGAATGGCTGCCCAGGCCGCCCTGCTCCCGGCGGCGGCGTCGCGTTCGGAGATACCGGACGCTGCGTCGGCGAATCCGCCGTCGCGGGTGCCTTTTGAGGAGGGATGCCCTGCTGAGCCTGCGCAACAATTACCATCGCAGCAGATGCGATCACTGCCAGCGCGCAGTGGGGCTTGGTTTTGAAGAATGCGATCATGAGAGAGAAGAGTGGGGGCTTCAGCGTGGGGTGTTATAAACCGGCGGAGGGATCAATTGGCGGCGGCGGGTCGTGGGCGAAGGAACCGTAGGCACTGCGGTAGCGGGAACGGTACCGTCTGCGGTACCCGGCACACCGTAATTGGCAGTGCCCTGTGGATAGCCCTGGGCGGGATTCGTGCCATAAGGCACACTGCCCGCAGGCAAGGCCGCATTCTGCTGACCAGGCTGAAGTTGTTGCTGGGGCTGTCCGACCGCCCCCCCCGGCACGCCGGCACGGACTCCAGGGTTGAAGCCGGGTCTTCCAGCTGGGTAGTTCCCCGGCGGGACGCCTTGTTGCACAGCCCCCGGGATTCCCCTCAACGCTGCTGCCTGACTGCCAGGAGCCCCCCGTAGCCCCATCGCCCCCGGCTGCGGCACGCCGCCGGGCTGGGCGGCGGCAGGGGTGGTCAGCGGACGCGCCAAGAGGGCCTCATCCAAGGTCACCGTCGCCGTCTCGCCACCTTTTTCGATCTCCGCGCTCTGCTCCGATCGGCGGGCCGTGTAGTTCGCGGCCAAAAGCCGGATGCCATCATTCTTTTCAATCTTTTCCGGGGTGTCTTCGGTGCTCAACCGCATAGGTGTTCCCGTCTGCTTGTTGACAATGGTCACGCGCATTCTGCCACCACCCATATCCGCGATGCCGCCCAACGCCCAGTCCTTGCCAAAGTTTTCTTTGGGCGTATCCACGACTGTCACCTTTTGCGCAAAGGGATTGCGCTCCCAGGACTTCTCATACCGTGCGATGGGGTACGCCTCTGGGATCGCCGATTCAGGCGCTGGCGTTCCCGTGGGATCGTCTTGACTACGCACCGCTGGGACCGCCAACAGCGCGGCCACAAGCAGGAAGCTCCCAGAGAACCGGGCTAGGATGGATTGACTCGATACCATTTTTCAATGTTTAGGCTGGCGTTCACTTTGCCATTCTCTTCCTCGTCCGGCTCAATCGCCATCGCGGGAATTTTGATGAATGTCTGCGGCTGCTGCAATTCGTAGAGCCACCGACCCAGTGCCCCGGGATCGGCATGGGCCTGCACCTGCATGGTGGCAGCCCGCATTCCCCCCAAATCGATGGGGGCAGTCGGCTGATTCTGACGCAATTCGATCTTCTGGGCTTTGGCGGACGCAGTGATCAGCTCCAAAAACTCCTTTTCCCCGGCGGCGCGATCAGTAAAAATCGGCTGCTTTTCGGCCAACCATTGGGAGCGTTGCGTCCACATGTCCCGCTCCGCCAAAAGCGCAGAGGCCTCAGTCTCCCGCATCTCCACGATCTGCTCTTCCTCGTCGATGGATTGCTTCCACTTCTTCAGCTTCGTAAAGCCCAAGAACGTCCCCCCGCCGATCAGGAGGACCAGCATCATGCCAGCAAGATTCTGTTCGCGTTTGGTCATGGTGTGGTGTCAGCAGAGACGAAGTCCAGTCGGCGACCTTCGGCAGTAAAGGTGGCCGTCCCTTTATTCGGATCGTTGATGGGTTGAGGGAAGCCCTCGTCAAAATTCCAATTCTTGAAACCAGGATGGTTGACGACAGTGCCTCGAAAATCGATCGCCTTGCCCAATGAGGTCGCCTCGCCGGAAAAGGAGATGGCATCTTCACGCGCCTCGAACTTGGTAATCCGGATGTCCTCCGCTGGCAGGATGAGCATCAGTTGGTGATAGAGCTCCACCGGGTAAAGATCCCGCCGCAGCGCGCCCTCCAGATCTGTCCAGTTCTGGCGAGCCTCGCGAATGGACGCGAGCTCTGGCTCTAAGACATCGAGCCGTTGATTCTCCGCCACCACATGCTGCTGCCTCATGTAAAGGCGTCCGCCAAAGGCCCCCAATGCGGCCACGATCACCAGGACCATCCCAGCAACTGCCATCGCCGTCATCCGGCGTTGGGTGCGGTCCAAGCGCTGCTGCACGATCCCATCTGGAACCAGTCTTGTGGTGGCCATTGGCGCAATAGGGACATCCATCCCGACCGCATCCACAGGCATCTCCACGGCGTCCACAAAAGCCTCGCCAATCTCACGCTCCATCCCCGCAGGAAAGGCCACGGCCAGCCGGTCAAGGCGGGGCAACATCCCACTGACCTCTAAGGCTGCCAAAATACAGCGGATCTCTGCCCCAGCATCATCGTCCAGGTGTTTTGCGCTGATTGCCTGGCTGTAAACCAGTGCGCCATCTTCGTTCGGAATCGTCAGAACCCAGCCATCTTGCTCCCGCCAGAGTTGGGCCACGCCTGCCTGCCGGGAATGAAACAAGACTGACGGCGCGTAGTGGGAGTCGATCCCATTGGCCAGGACCTCGTCCGGCACAGGGCCAGACTGCACCACCGCCAACACCTGCTGCTCGCGACCCGCCACAGCCGTTCCGACTGGAAGAAATTCCACATGATGTGCACCTGTCGCCTCGGAGGCGAGCCCTGCGGCCTCCAGCTCCAATCGCGCCGAGGCCTCGCGCCGCGCCGCATCCGCACCCTGCAACATCATCGGCACACACACGACCGACTTCGTTGGCAGCGCAATCCAGCCGGGGGCACGGCGGGTGCGGGAGTCTGGATCAGGCGTCGCCTCGCCACCGCGAGAGCGGGTGCGCCACGCTTCATACCCGGACGAACCGGGAACGAGCATCAAGTCATCGGTGGTTTTCATGCAAAGACCCAGCGCCGCAGCGAGGGCTAAAAATGGAGTACTGGAAAATCATTCTACCAGCCTCTTCCAGACTATGCAACCCCAGTAAAATGCTGACGTGTGTGACGGAATGGTAACCTTTTGGATGGAAAACACGAGCCATGGGTGAACTGACAACGCCACAGGTCGGAACGTTGAATGCCGTTTTGCACCACCATCATTCCAATACGATCCCTTGCGTCGGCGGACTTTCTCTGCTTCAGAGTGGGGCTAATGTTTGTGGACCACATCAAGGTATTTAGCCGCGCCGGCAAAGGCGGGGATGGCAGCGTGCATTTCCATCGCGGCAAATTCCGCCCCAAAGGCGGCCCAGACGGCGGGGATGGCGGACGCGGCGGGGACGTCATCCTGAAGGTGGATAACTCCACCGACAGCCTGCGCACCTTCTTTTTTAACAGCCGACTCATTGCTCAAAACGGGAATGCTGGCGAGGGCGGGCTACGCTCTGGCAGATCCGGAGATCACCTCATCCTCAAAGTTCCTGGCGGCACCGTCGTCAGCCGCATCACTGAAAACTACGACGAGGAAACCGGAGAAATCACCGAGACCTACGAGCAAGTCGCCGATCTCACCGAAGTCGGGAGCGAGTTCATCCTCTGCAAAGGCGGCAAGGGCGGCAAAGGCAACAACCACTTCAAGACCCCCACACACCAAGCACCCCGTGAGTTCACCCCCGGACAGCCTGGGGACGAAGGGAACTTCCATCTGGAAATGCGCAGCATCGCGGATGCTGGCCTGGTCGGCCTGCCGAATGCGGGTAAGAGCACACTGCTCTCCAAACTCAGTGCGGCGAAGCCAAAAATCGCTAACTACCCCTTCACCACCCTCAAGCCAATGGTCGGCGTCATCGACTTTGGCGGCTTCCGTAGGGGAACGCTGGCAGACATTCCGGGTCTGATCGAAGGCGCGCATGAAAATGTCGGCCTCGGCCACGACTTTCTGCGCCACATCATGCGCTGCCGCGTCCTTCTCTTCGTCGTGGACACCGCTGGGAGCGAAGGTCGCGATCCTGTCGCGGACCTCGAAACCCTGCGCACAGAGATCTCGCTCTACTCCCCAGAGCTGGCAAAGCGCTCCTGGTGCATCATCGCCAACAAGGTCGATCTTCCCGAAGCCGCAGATTATTTGCCCACTCTCAAGGACCGCTTCAAGCGAGTGAAGATCCACCCCATCTCCGCCGAAACCGGCGAAGGGCTGGACAAACTCCGGAAGTACCTCAACGAGAAGATCGGCGTCGGAGAAGAATAAAGAATGGCGCGAAGAGCCTGACTCCTGAACTCAAGGGCGGGTTCTCAAACCGTCGGACTGTGGCGGCACTCCGCCTCAGTCGTGACGCGATTACTTACCGTCCGTCTCTTGAAATTCCGCACGCTGGCCGGGCAGGACCCGCGACTTATCGGCGAACCGATCAAAGCGGTTGGAGAGGATCAGCAGCGTGGGTGCCCAGATGCCGATGAAGATGCCAAACCGCTCCGCATGAGCCCTAGCTTCAGCGTCCTTGCTGTCATCAAGCATCCACCATACCGCAATTGAAAGCGCGATGGAAATAATCCCCGCTTGAAAGCAAATCGTACTGAGGGTCCGGCAAGTCTGTTCGTTCATAGCGTTGTATTCTAATCCACCCAGACCCTGCCCGCCCCGCCAAGCTTGTCAACAATCCGTGATATGTTGTGCGTCAGCGCTACCGCTTCTTCTTGCGTTTCTTTTTGGGCGGCTGAAATCCGGCACCGTGTTTCCCGGTCCGGATGCCGTGGGTGAAGCGTGGGTCTGGCCGACGCGGCCCCAGCGGACGCAGCTTGCCCAGGTCCAGACTGTCGAGGTCCATGTCCATGTCAAAATCGTCCACTTCATCGACCTCTCCGCCGCTGTCATCGCTCGGCCCTGCCTTCCGGGGCCGACCGATCTTCGCTTGGGGCACCAGATTCCCCTTCGCCATCATCTCCTCATACACCTGCTTTTCGCGTTCACGGAGTGCGGCTGCCTCTGGCGATTTTAGATAGGCCATGAAACTCCGGTCCTTGCGCAACTCCGGATCAATGGATCGCGGATCAATCTCCCGATCCCACGGGTTTTCCGGATGATTCGTGGGCCGCGTCATGACCCGCCGCAGAGGGATCTTCCAGCGCCTCAAAAGCATCGCCACCTCCCGCGCTACCGGAGTCCGCCCGATCTGCCGTTTGGCCACCTCCTTGGCGGCAGACAGCGTCCACACATCCCCCGGCTCCAGGCCAAAGTCTGCTGGCTTCTTGTTCTGCCAGATCGGCCGCAAAACGGTCTGCTCTTCGACCGTCAGTGGCCGCTGCTTGGGCCGTCCCCGTTGAGAGTGGCCAGACACCGCCTCCATCCCCGCAGCCTGATAGCGCTTCCACACCAGGGAGATGTATTGGCGAGTGACCCCATACTCCGCCGCGATCACCCGCTGTTTCTCGCCCGCTTCAAGCCGCTCCACGACCTTCGCCCGTTCCTCCGGGCCCAATACGGACGTCGAGGGCACCTGCCCTCGGCTCACCGATTGGAGTTGCGGATTTCGCAGGCCCAGCAGCGATGACCGAGGCTTTTGCTTTTTTGCGGACTTCTTCTTCGCCATGAAAAGCCAGACTACTCGCGGGTAATCGCCTCGTCCAGATTCAACATCACCCTAGCGGCACTGAAGGCATCCAGCGGCGAAAGCAACTGCTGCTCGGCCTCCGAAGGTGCCCGTGCCACGACCCGCCGAAACGCGGGGATCATCCCCTCCTTCTCGATCACCCCTTTCAGCGCCCTGGCGAATTCGACCTGCGCGGCATCATTCAAGAGCGTCAGAGCCTGGAGCGGTGTATTGCTGCGGATGCGCCGGGTGCAGGTCGCAAATCCATCCGGTGCATCAAAGACACTCATCGAAGGCGGCGGCGTCGCCCGATAGACAAAGGTGTAAAGCCCACGCCGATATTTGTCCGCACCAGGACTGACCTTCCACTCCCGACGCACCTGCCCCAGTGACATCACCCCCTCTGGGATCGGCGGATACACCGGGGCACCACCCATTTTGGGATTCAAGAGCCCGCTCGCTGCCAGGGAAACATCACGCACCACCTCCGCATCCAACCGCAACCGCACCTGCCGTGCCAGCAGCCGATTGGTGGGATCTTTGACCTGAAGGTCTGCCCGCGCCTTCGAGCTCTGCCGATACGTCGCTGACGTTACGATGAGTCGATGCAGGGACTTGAGGCTCCAGCCCCGCGCCATGAACTCCCGCGCCATCCAGTCCAGCAATTCCGGATGGGACGGCAGCGCCCCCTGCGTCCCAAAGTCATTCTCCGTCTCTACCAGCCCCGCTCCGAAATACTGCTGCCAGACCCGATTCACCAGCACGCGAGCCGTCAGCGGATTCTGATCATCCACCAACCATCGCGCAAAATCCAGACGATCTGCCTTCTCCCCCCGAGGCTTCAACGGATGCAATACTGCGGGCACACCGGGTGTCACTTCATCCGATGGACGGGTGAAGTCTCCCTTGATGAAGATCGTCGTCTTGCGTGGTGCGGGTAATTCCTTCATCACCAGGGTCGTGATGCCGTTCTTCAATACGGCTTCAATCTCCGTCAGTCGCTCATTCATCGCCCGATACACCTGATCCGCAGCCCCAGGCCCTGCGGTAAAGAGAGCGCGCTTTTGCTCAAAACTCCGCTTCGCTGGTGGCAGCTCCAATGCGGCTAAGGCAGGCTTGCTCAGCCGCGACCGCGAAGGTTTCCCCAGCTCGGCCTCCCACTCCGAAAAAGCCTTTTGGTTTGCCACCCAGTGAGCGTTGATCGCCGCAACCAGTTCCTGGCGCTCCGCCCCCAAGGCCTCGTGATTGATGCTGGCGTCTGGCACCGTCAGCGTGGGCTCGTCCTGGTTGTTGAGGAAGGCAAACAGCCGATAGTACTCCGCCTGACTGATCGGATCAAACTTGTGATCGTGACATTGCGCGCAGCCGATGCTGAGCCCCAGCCACACAGAACCCGTCGTCAGGACGCGGTCAAAGATACTATCAATGCGGAACTGCTCCTTATCGATGCCACCCTCCTGATTGATCTGTGTATTGCGATGAAAACCCGTCGCCACCCGCTGCTCAATCGTCGCATTTGGCAGAAGATCCCCCGCAATCTGATCGATGGTGAATTGATCAAACGGCATGTCCTCATTCAATGAGGCCACCACCCAGTCACGGAATTTCCAGATCTGTCGCGGCGCATCAATGCTGTAGCCATTCGAATCCGCGTAACGCGCCTGATCCAGCCACCAGCGTCCCCAGCGTTCGCCGTAGTGCGGGGAATCCAGCAGTTGGTTCACCCAGCGCAAATAGACCGCCTCGCGCTGGGCAGGATCCTTGGATTGCTCAACAAAGGCGTCCACCTCCGCCACACTTGGCGGCAACCCCGTCAGATCCAAAAACAACCGACGGATCAGCGTGATCGAGTCCGCCTCGGGCGCAGGACTGATCTTCTCCTCCGCCAATCGCTGACGTACGAAACCATCCACCGGATGCGCCACCCCAGGGACGGCGGGCGGCGGCATCGGTTGCGGCGCGATGAAGGACCAGTGGCGGTCATCGCTCGGCTGTTCGTCCGCAGGAGCTTGCGCACCCGCATCGATCCAAGCCCGGATCAGATCCACCTGCGCGGAGTCCAGCGGCACGCGCTTGTAAGGCATCCGCGCGATCTCATCATGGGTTCCTGCTACCAGGGCAGCCAGCAGACTCCGATCCGCGTCACCCGGCACCACAGCCGCGCCATGCTCGCCCCCCTTCAGTGCGCCAGCGGCTGTATCCAGTCTCAGCCCCCCTTTTTGCGTGCTTGCGCCATGGCACTTCACACACTGGTTTTTCAGCAAGGGCTTGATCTCCGCCACATAGTCAGGCGTCGCCGCCGAAAGGCTGGCAACCAGGGCGGTGGAAACAAAAAGGTAGGTTCTCAGGCAGGAAGAAATCACGTGCAGTACCGTACGCGGCCCTCCAGCGACAGTTTTCATCAGCCTAGCCTCCAAAACTCACTCCACCGCCCCCTCAGTTCCGACTGGAGTCGGTGCAGAGCCGACCCCCAGCCAAAACGAAGGGAAACGCCAATCCTTCAAACCCGCTAAGTTCCACGCGTCAGAGACGCCTTTTTCGATGGTCGCATCGGGGATGCCCTGGCGGCGACACTGCTTGACATACAGCTTCGTGACCGCAGCGGTGTCTGGCGACTCCATGCCGGCATCCGCCTGGATTCGCATGGTGATCACCATCGCATCGCGGAGGACATCGATGCATCCAGGCAGTCGCTTGATTTGATCGAGACATTCCGCCAGGTGCAGTAGATCCCGCGCCACTTTCTCATGAAAGTGACCATGCAATGCCTCGTCCATCTGGGCACAGCGACGCCAGATCGGCTCGGCCTCAGCGAAGCGTCTTTCGCTTTCTAAAAATCCCGCCAGAGCCGCCAGATGCAATACGAGGCCACGTCGATGGATCGGCTCCGCAGACTCATCGATCTTCAGAGCCACTTGCCAAGCCTCCTCAGCCTCCTTTTTCTGCCCCATCTGCACCAAGGCCGAGGCCAATAGATGCAACGTGCCCGCCACCGCAGGATGGGACTTCCCCCGAAGCTTTTCATTCATGCCCAACGCCCGACGGAGCACCGACTCCGCCTCCGGCATCCGATCAAGCGCCTGATAGCAGACACCCAGATCTTGCAAAGCCTCTGCCAACCGCAGGTGCTCCTTGCCCAAGGCGTCCTCCATGATTTTCACCGCCCGCTCCATCATGGACGAGGCCCTGCTCTGGCGACCGGTGGCGACGTACAGCTTGGCAAGGTTTTGAAGGGATTGCGCCACTTCCAGATGGTTTGGCCCATAGTGCGCCTCATCCGATTTCAGCGCCCGTGTCAAATAGACCTCTGCTTCAACGGTCTCGCCACGCTCCCACAGGCAGGCCCCGAGACTCCGTTCAAGTCGCGCCAGGGTCGCAGGATCCTGCCCCAAAAAGGAACCATTCAACGTGATCGCGCGCCGCAGCACCATGATCGCTTCGGGCAGTCGCTCCGTATTTTTCAGCACCTTCGCCATGTCATTCAACACCATGGGGAGCATTCGATTGTACGGTGCCCCTTGGCTTGTGCGGATGGACTGCACCGCCCGCAACAGCACCTCGGCCGGTTCATAACGTTGTTGTTCCAGGTAGATACTGGCCAAGAACTGCTGCACATCCGCCCAGAGACCGGGCTGGGAAAAGCGATCCGCAAAAGCCCCTGCCCGCAGCAGATCGTCCTCCAGCGCCCCACGATCCCACTGGGCCAAGTGGATATCGGCCTGGAGAAGTGCTGACTGATAACCCCGCTGCCGATCCCCTTCTGTCTTCGCCGACTCGAATTCAACTCGCGCGGACTCCGCAGCAGTCCGCAGATCGTTCAGCATGTAAGCCGCCAACGCTCGCGAATAATGCGCCGACGCCGATCCATACCGCGCCTCCTGACACCAATCATCAATCGCCTTTCCCAGCCGATCCGGGTCCATCTCCTTTTCCACAGCCAGCAAATTCAAGGCCGCGCGTTTTCGCTCCGCGTGGGTTCCACTGCCCTCCAACTCCGCCGCCCGCACCCCACGGATCACTGCCTCCACCAGAGCCTGAACTTCCGCAGATTCCAGCGTCGCCAAACCCTCATGGCCCGCCCCACGGTTTCCCCCCTTCCAAGCCAGCGCAAATCCCAGCACCACGACCGTCACTACAAGCGGAAACAGCCACGCCCAGAACGAGATCTTCTTCCGCCTTTGAATTCGTCGCTCATACATCGTCAGCCAAACTAGGACCTGTGCGACCCAGAATCAAGACAGGAGGCATCGCCCCATGCCACAGACTCAGAAGAACCAAAGATCACTTTGCCAAACTGAGCCCCAGACTGCCGCTATCAATCCCCGGCGCACCCCTCATTTGCGCATCATTCGTCTCATTCACGTCAAACAAAAAGCCCGACTAGAGCGGTGAACGCCCCACCACACTCCACGCCCAAAGCGAAGCCAAGCCAAAGCAGGATCGTCCCACCTTCCTTTTCGCCATCACGTTTGGTGAAAGACGATTTCATCTCCAGTAGGATTGTGGAGGGCAAAGGATGCGAAAAACACAAAGCTGCGGTCCTACCTGAATCCGCTTCCAAGCCCAGCACTTCCGATTGATACCCACAAAAACCCCAGAGAACACCTCCAGTCAAATAAGCGGATCACGGATCTCCGCAGCTCTCAGAGTACCGACGGCGCGATGATCAACAGTATACCGATGGAGGCCAGCATCGCCGGTGGACGCGTGTCGTCCATCATCATCACGGCGAGCGGCACGCACAACGGGATGCCGACGGTGACGCTAAGCGGCCTTGGCGACAGAGGGGCCACCGCAGCTCCCAACTGGCTCAAAACGCTGCGTGCGACTGAAAGTGGTGGGGCCGTGAGGTCTTGAATGTGGCGCTGTGCTCTGGGCCGCTATTCAACTTTGTAATAATCGACTCCGCAGTTGTTGGTAATAGTGGCAAATGTATTGTCATCTGCCAAGTTGCTAATTTCGACGCCTTCACTTCGGATAACGTGTCGCCCGACTAATTCGAAGGAGTCGAGATCTCTCACGGTGATCACGGTGGCCCTATCCTCTTCGTCTGAGCACAATAGTCTTCTTGTGCGAGGATTTATCCTCACATGAAACGCATACTCTGGAAGGATTTTCGCTCTGTCACAATTGCCAGCTCTCCATGTGAGCACGCTACGACCGTCTGACATGAAAATCTCCCCTTCGTGCTCAGCGAGCGCATTTGCTGACAAAGAGAGCAAGTGGGTGCCTTCTGGTACCGGCTGGACTGTGGCTTGTCTTGAGTGAAGAAATCTCCATACAAGCAGTTGATGATCAGCTCTCAGGATAACAAGCGACTTGCTATCGCTGGAGAAGCAAATGGCATCGACTTCACCTTCGGTAAGTCTCTTTCCAAACGGAATGTCGAATGTCGCGATGCACTCACCGGTTTCCACGCTCCAAATTCGCACTTTTTCCCCTTCGCAGACGGTGGCGGCATATCCGCCATCTGGTGAAAAGGTGGTCTTGCTGACTGCGTAGCGCGGACCTTGCTTGCGCCGCACTACAGCCTTCGAGACTTTGCGACGTTGAGATTTTTCAACGAATCTTCTGTATTCCTTCCCGATCAACTGCCGGATGCTTTCGGGAGTATTTACGGGCTGGAAACCTCCGCTTGTGAGGTTGGCTGAATACAAGATTCCATCGTTATATCCGAGTAGAGCCGTTCCGAATGAGCTGGAGACAGTGACATTCTCCAGTCGCCCAACCTCGAGTTGGTCTCCGCTCCAATCGGAAACAAAGTGCTTATCATCGGGAGTTCGTCTGAACTCAAACAAGATATCGTTAGTGCCAAATTTGCGGAGCGAAACAGCCCCATCCTCATCGGCCACCAGACAGCCCTTGTTTTCGCCAAGCATAACGAGTGGCGGTCTGGCACGATTTGAGGGCTGTTTGCTATGCGACCTAGCAAAACGCAATTCATCTCCCGTGTGAAAGTAATCTCCAGATCGAGCAAATCGCGAAGCGTTTCGCGGGCTGTATCCAAGCGAATCAATGGTCAGTTTTCGCCTCGTATCGATCACCTCGCCAAGACTCGTCAACACAACGCTCGAAGAGCTAGAGATCGCCTGTGGTTCAGGAACTGGGTCAAAAGTTCCAGTCACTACAAGCCTTCTCGTAGCGAGCTCCATCACACGCAGTTCTGTGCCATCACCATTCCACAATGTCTCTTTCCATGCGATTTTGTGGCCTGAATCTGAGAACCGGACACCGCTGGCTTTGTATTGGGAAGGCAATACAATCGGGAGCTCACGGCGCTGAACAACGTCGATCAATTCAATTCCATCATAAGCACCGTATGCAGCAAGACGGCCATCGCGCGAGATAGCAATACTTCGGGCTTCCTTGGGGCGAATGCCATCGGGTATCAGCAGCCTCCCAGACAGCAAGTCAATTAGGTGTATGCAAGGATCAATCCCCTGATCATCCAGTGCAATGCCCACTCCAAGGTCTTCTGAAACTGCTAATTCGGACGCAGGGGGAAGCGGAAGCTGACAAATCACCGATCGTGAATCCAAGTGAAGCACAGTATTGCCAAGGAGAACACGAGAGTGATCACACGAGACGAAGAATGCCGCATCAGGCCCTGGACGAAATGGAAGCTTGATCGACCAGCTTTCGATCTGTCGCTCAGACCATAGGTCAAACCGGGACACCACAACGATTGCTTTGGTTATTTCGTAATCATCTTCGTCGTCTGGCTCTGCCAAATCCCAGCGCCACCCCTCTCTCAACTCGTGAGAAACCCATTGGAATGGCTTTTCATGCCGCCGAAGAGTTCGCCGAGAACTCCATGGGGCTGGATTGGCGAGAATAATTCGCCCTGATCCCATGGCGTGCTTCCACCCTGCCTCTGCGACCGGTCCATCTGCGCAGAAGTTCCGTGCCAGTTGAGCAATATCAAAATAGTCGCGTGACAGATCGGGGCCAGACGAACGAATGAACTCAGCAAACTCGAGAACATTGCTCCTTGTCGTGATCGGCGGGCTATCATCCGGCGTAACGTCGTGGTGTTGGCTGACGGCCCGTGGTGGAGGATCTAATCGCCCCAAATTTCTCAGACTACAAAGTGCCGGCCCTGTTCCCTGATCCAGATGGACATCTCGGCCAGATGCGACTGCTTCAGTGCATTCGATAAGCCATTTCGCAGAACCTTCAGTTTCGGTTGGAAGAGGGCATTCGCCACCATGGGATGGGCGAAGGTCAAAGAATCGCTCACAATCTCTCAGAAGCTGAGTGTAGAGCCCGGCCTTTGCCCTGAGAGCAATATGATCAAGCGATGTTACAATTCTGGTGATTCGGTCCTCCCATTTGAATGCCTCGGATTGATCACAGTTTTCGAGGGCATCGCACATGTGCCGCAGGCTCCAGCGGACAGCATATTCGCGTTCAGAATTCGGCTCTGCACTCCAGAGCGCAATCTGTTCATGAACCAGCTGGACGCCCTTGATGTGATTCTGATAGATAACGTCCCTTAAGGCATTGTGGTGAATCGTGTGTCCCTGTCCAGAGATCGCCAGCACAGGTCTTGCCTCAGCAAATGCGAGATCGAACCGACTTTGAGGCCAATCCAAAACTTCGCAACTTAGGCTCGGCGTTAGAGCCTCATACGCTACGGCATACAAACAGACTAGAAGCAGCGGATCAGGCAAGGGTTCAGGCGAGCCAAATTTGGCTTTTGCAGCAGTCAGAAACTCTTGCGCAGGCGAATTTGCCTCTGCGTGTGCTAGTGCCAACAACCTTCCAATTACATCAACAGCGGACGCCTGCTGCTTTTCTATGGAACGGCGCGCCATAGTTTGAATGATTCGCTCATAGTATTCTGCCAGACCCCTGGGCAGGCTGAAGTCTGCGGCGATGGACGCGGAAGATCGCTGATAGTCCGCCGTGAAGAGTGCAAGATACAGCGGGCTCCCTTGCGATGCTTCGCAAACTTGCTGTAGCAGTTTTGGCGTAGCATCAATTCCTGGACAGTTGTTTCGTAAAAACTGCGCCGTTTCGTCATCAGAGAACGGTCCGAGCACGATCGTCTCTGTTGGAACTGAATCCACAATCCCACGGAGAATCTCGTGTCTGGCTGTTTCTGGCCGCGTCGAAAACAACCAACGGACGCTAGGCGGTGTATTTGCGAGATTCCCAAGGTAATGCTGGAAAGCCTTCGGCAACTTTTTGTCTTTAGAAGAATGGCTCCGCCATTCATCGTCGAGCCCATCAATCACAACCAAGAGATGGGTGGATACGGAAGCCGCTGCACCATTCAGAATCTCCCGAAACTCAGAAGCCCGCGCTTTGGGTGCCCCATCTTTTCCCGGTTCAAACACAATCCCACACTTTTCCGCTAGTTGAACAGCAAGGTTCAGAAAACATTCTCCAAGATCCAAGGTGTGCGCCGAACGTTCGTCAAAGAAGTGATAACAAGTGGCTCCCTCCTTCGCGAAATGCGCTAGCAAACAGGTTTTTCCATATCCCGGATCCCCTTCCACCACCAAGCATCGTGCATCGCCCCCAAGCAGCCACTCTTTGATTGACGCCTCCGGCTGGGTGCGAGCCTGGTAACATTGTACTTTTGCGGAAACGGTCTCTTTCCACCAATTAGCTGGTCGTTCTTTTGAATCCAGAGGTCTAGGAAACAGTTGATTGAAGAGGTGATCGGAGTGGCTTCCAATCGGTTCAATGTGCCGCGAGCCATCGGCGTAGCAGAGGTATTCTATACCCTTTTCGGAGGCACCGCTGTAATGAAAATATCGCCCACAGTTGGAGTGAAGAACCAAAGGTTCGAGGGACAGGTCGTCTTCGCCATCGACGAGAAGCGGAGCAAACGCTTCCAGCATGACGCGGAGGTAACCGTTCAGTTCGGTATTCAGATCGTCGTAGTCGTCATCCTCGCGAATCGCAGCGTGACCCCAGTTTTCATTTCTGCTTTTAACTGCCTGGCTCACAACTCTTTCCAGATTGTGAACTTTCCAAGCTTCCGCGACTTGGACGAGTCTCGGTTCAACTGAAGTAGAAGCCGCATTGGTCAGGCAAGACCTCAATATGGAAACATAGTGTCCGAGCGATGGTCGTTGCAGGGATAATCTGTACTCATCTGAGAAATCGTTTTTCGGGTGCGCTAGATAAAGCGCTTTGACTGCGACGTGCTTTATAAGCACCTCCAACGCATTGATCGACAGGCCAAAACGACGCATCTGCGCGCCCGACTTGCCGCGAAAAAGCAATCGCTCAAAAGTGCATCGCACTGGTTTAGGAAGGCCGCTGTAACTTTGAGATTTTCTGGGGTTCGACATTCGGAGAAGATCCTGAATCTGTGAGGCAAAAAGGGATAGAGGGTGGAAACCCGCCTCAGAAGTGGTAAAGGGTGAGGTAACGAGACCAACCCAACAGGTTGACACATGACGACACTTGCACTCACCGACGACCGAATCAATGCCCAAGGCGGACTTACCTCATTGGCAAGCTCATCGAGCATCATAGCGGGCTACGCGGAATGGGGTCAGGGTGCAACGGGCTGACAAAATCGCTTGGATGCCGAGTTGAGTTGTTGCTGAAAGGCGTATTCCAACGGCCACCACCGATGAGCGCGGCGGCAGTTGTTGCGCTTTTGCCTGAGTGGCTAGATGTCATCTTTGTTGGCGAGAACGCAAACAGATCACAACCACATTAATGACTTGACGGGACTGTATGGGCGGGCGGGGAAGCGGATTTTGGGGATGCGGGATAGTGGGGGCGGGCATTGTTATCATGTCATGTCACGCACCTGCTCCGGGCCGGACGGGACTCTGATGCTGGATGATTTGGAGAAGGAGGGGCTGCGGAAGTTGATGGTCAAGATGAGCGCCTTCTTTGGGATTGAGCTCCTCACCTACTGCGTCATGGGGAACCACTTCCACGCGCTGGTGCATGTGCCGGACCCGAAGGTTTGGGTTCAGCAGTTTGAGGGGCCTGCGGGCGAGGAGCGTTTGATCGAGCATCTGCGAGGCTTCTACAGCAAGGACTTTGTCGAGCGGCTCTTGATGGAGGTGAATCGGTTGCGGAAGCAAGGGATGGAATACCAAGCCGTCGAGCGATTGAACGCCTTCCGGCGACGCTTCTGCGATCTGG
>Ga0209573_1000606_pt1 | contig 71210 bp, 51 predicted proteins | sample TNRBio252014_DNA_FD_185870 | JGI IMG/M metagenome (GOLD analysis project Ga0209573, IMG submission 185870) | Wastewater treatment Type I Accumulibacter community from EBPR Bioreactor in Madison, WI, USA - TNR Reactor_6/25/2014_ DNA (SPAdes)... | ecosystem: Engineered > Bioreactor > EBPR >...
CAATAGTCTTATCGCTGAAGAGGAGATAGCAGGCGAGAGAGCATTCAGTTGGCATCAAGCTTTTCCTGAGATATTTAAACAAGGGGGTTTCGACGTAATTATAGGAAACCCTCCGTATGTACAACTGTCAGAGAAAGAAGATATAGATGAAAAAACGAAACAGTATTTGATAAGCAGGTATCGATCTTCTATGGGAAGACTTAATACCTTCGGTTTCTTTATTGCTCTTGCTTCGGATATAACCAAAACGTCGGGTATGGTTTCGTTTATTGTGCCAAATACGTTGCTGACTCAATCATATTACAGTGGCTTAAGAGAACGTCTTTTGAAAGAATGTAAGGTTCTTCAGCTCGTCAATTTCCTCGAACTTCCTTTTGCAGATGCAGTGGTTGAGAATATAATCGTGACATTTAGCAAAGAAAAAGTTGACGAATATGAGATAAATATTTTTGATTCTCGAATTAATAGTTTTATGTATAACCGTTCAATTTCATCTAAGCAATTTTTGGGCAGCACTAATTTTAGCTTTAATATTTTTTATGATGAGTCTGCTGATTTAATTTGCAAAAAAATGCAATCAGTTGGGATTAAGCTGGGCGAAATAGCTGAAGTTAATCAGGCAATAGCCCTCAAAGGAAGTAGGGAGGCTTGGGTGGGCAAAGTCTCAAATCCAGGCTTCAAGAAGGTATTGGTTGGTGGCAAAAATATTGATCGATACCATATTGAATGGTCAGGCGAGTACCTTGACCACAAACCTGAAGCAATTCATAGCTGTAATCGTACAGACATTTTTGAATCTGAAAAGAAGCTCTTTTTTAGGCGAGTTTCAAATCGACTAATTGCAGCAATTGACAACGAACAGCTTTACGGTCTGCATACATTAGTTGTAATAAATTTGCGTAGTGATTTTAGAAATAGATATACGCCGGAGTTCATCTTGGCGTTGTTTAATTCCAAACTACTTGAATTTTACTTTAGAAGTAACTTCAGGTCGCCAAAAACTGTTTTTTCGGAAATTGGTGCTCAAGATGTCCGCGAATTACCGATTTCGTTGACCGAAATTGAAAGTCAAAATGTGTTTGTTGAGCTTGTGGAACAGATGAACAGTAAAACCAAAGAATTTCATGATTTAAATGACAGGTTTTTGCATCTATTGAAGGTGGAGTACCAGATAGAGAAACTTCCCAAGAAATTGGATAAATGGTATGAGTTAGATTTTTCAGATTTTGTTAAAACACTCAAACTTAAATTAAGCATTTCTCAAAAGGATGAACTTCTTGAACTTTTTGAAAAGTATTTGCCTGAAATTTTGAAAGTTAAAACCCAAATCGATGCTTTAGACAAAGAGATCGACGATAAGGTTTATAAGTTGTATGGGCTTGATGAATCTGAAATATCCAAGGTAGAAAATACAATTATTGCTCCTTAATTACTTCTGATCTTACGAGTGATAAAATTGAACTGTACTGTCTAATTTGATATAATTCTCTTTATGGATAGCGAGAGTGCACCTGATAGGGAACAGCCCAGCTTCAAAGCTAGTGATGTTAAAGAAGCTAGTGGTCTCTCGTATCGCCAATTAAACGACTGGGAAGAGCGTGGTGCGTTACCCGAGACTGAAGATCGTGGCTCAAAATGGCGAAAGTACAGCCCTCGTGAACTCTTTATGATTATGGTATTGGCTGAATTAAAAAAGCAGTACAACACGCCAATTGAAAAGCTGATATTTGTCAAAGATTTTATGACTCAAGAAGGTGCTAACCATCTAGCGGCAATGGTTGAGAAATTCTACTTTCTTGGCTCTAGCCAGTGGCTTATTACTGACTTCGAAGAGACTTTCATTATGGACACAGAGTTTGAAGTCAAAGATATGTTCGCACTTGGGTATTTTCACACAGATGAACCAAAAGCCTATACCTTGATGAATATAACTCCTTTAGTGCAAAAGTTCATGAAAGCGGTATCGAAGGAAGAAGCGAAACTGACTTCGTTCCAATTCGAAGTAGAAGCTGAATTTAGGAAGAACCAGTTTGTGAAGAATGAGAGTGAAGCAGAGTTGCTCAAGAAGATTCGTAATAGTGATATTACAAAAGTGGAAATAGCTATGGCGGATGGAAGTATTAAAACGATAAAAGTATCTCAAAAACGAGATTTGAACTCATTGCTTAAGGATTTGATTAAAGAACACCCGTTTCAACAAGTTTCATATTTCACTCGAGATGGAAAGATTGCAGACATCGAGCAAACTTTCACTTTCAAAAGTGAAACAAAGAAAAAACCCAAGAAAAAAGCTGAGTCAGGAACGACAGGCACGAAATAATTAAAAGAATCACCTGAGTCACGGGAAGCACCCGCATGAAGGTCTAGTAAATGCGTTAGTTCGCAGGAATAGGCTTGCCATGTTGAGTGTCAAAGAATGCAGGAAGCTCGTAGGGTCGGAAATATCGATCTCAGACGAGGAATTGGAAAGGATGCAACTTTTGTTGAGACAAGTTGCAGACGATATTTTTTCATCATTCGAAGGGGGCAGAGATGAAAGCGGTCATTTACATAAGAGTTAGTACAGCTGAGCAAGTAGATAATTATTCACTAAGCTCCCAAGAAGAAGAGTGTCGTAAGTATTGCGAACGTGAAGGTTTGGAAATAGCACAGGTATTCCGAGAAGAAGGTGCATCGGCGAAAACCGCAAATCGACCTCAACTCAATGCTTTGATCACTTATTGTTCGATGCATAAGAAAGAGATTTCAAACGTTGTTGTTTACAAATTTGATCGATTCGCCAGGGATGCAGGTGATCACCATTCAGTAAAAGCTCAACTGGCTATGTTTGGAATTAAAGTCAGATCAGTAAGTGAACCTTTTGATGATACGCCTATGGGAAAGTTTTCAGAAAATCTTGCAGCCTCAGTTGCTCAATTAGACAACGATGTCAGAAGCGAGCGGGCTCGGAAAGGTATGTATAACGCCGCGAAGGAAGATGGTAGATGGCTTTTCCCTGCACCTTTTGGATATGTTTCAACACCGGGTAAAAGGTCACCTAGTTTGATACCTGACCCAAGTCGTTCACACTTAATTAAGTATGCGTTCGAGCAAGCTTCATTGGGAGTTAAAACCAAAGCATCAATTTTGAGAGAAGTCACGGAAATGGGTTTACTAACGAATAAGGGTAAACCATTAAGTAAACAGTCATTTAACAATATGCTTAGAAACCCAATTTATAAAGGTGTTATCAAAATAGCTGGATACTCTGAAGTTTTCCAAGGTGATTTCGATTCAATAGTTGATGAAGCTACATTTGAGAATGCAAACAGTCTCGCATCTTCGCAGAAGGATATTGATCATGCGAAGGTAAGTGAAAATTTTCCACTTAAAGACATTCTTTTTTGCGAAATTTGCAACAGGAAGCTAACAGGGAGCTATTCGAAAGGGAGAAGTAAAAAGTACGGCTACTACCGATGCTTAAACGATGGATGCCAAACTAAGGTTAGGAAAGAAAGGCTTGAAGAGATGTTTATAGAAAGATTGAGAGATTTTTCCGTTAACCCTCGATACTGGAACTTCATAGAAGCTGTATTTAAAGATGTCTGGAAAGAACGCACCAAAGCCCTGATCGCGAAGGAAAAACACCGAAGAAACGAACTTGACCGAATAACCAGTAAACGGGATAAGTTAGTAAATAAATATGTATTTGAAGAAGCTTTAGATCAAGAAACCTATTTAACCTTAAAGGACAAGCTAGATATTGAAATCAACAGATTGAACAAAGTTGAACCTGATCATAAGTTATCGGAAACCTACTTGAAAAAGGTTGTATCGTTTGGGAAAGAAGTGTTGTCTGACATTCCGACATATTGGAACAATCTCGAAATCGACATGAAAATAAGTTTTCAAAAGTTAATTTTTCCAGAAGGACTTAAAACTTCTAAGCAAGAACTTGGAATCGCTAATAACTCCTGGTTGTTTATAGATTTTGCAACCCAAAATGCGGAAGAGTCAAAGATGGTACGCCCCCCGGGACTTGAACCCGGAACCTGCAGATTAAGAGTCTGTTGCTCTGCCAATTGAGCTAGAGGCGCGCGCAGGCAAAAAATTAATTCCGCCGACGGAAAAAGTTAGCACAAAAAGCCCCAAAAATTATTAACGCGCCCTAAATCTCATACTCTCATTGCACTAGTCTCGTATGTAGAGCCAAAGGGGAATTATGAAAGTCGCTATTACTGGATCAACTGGATTTATAGGAAACGCACTCACTAAAGCGCTAATCGCTAATGGAGATCAGGTAATTCCGATTACTCGCAAAACGATTAGCTCTGAGCACATCCTCTGGGATCCAAAAGCAGGAACCATAGATACAGATGCTTTTAACGCAGCTAAAGTCGATGCGGTTATTCACCTGGCTGGCGAAGGTATCGCGGAAAAAAAATGGACTGATGAGCAAAAACGAGAAATCTTAGAATCTCGAACAAAAGGCACACATTTAATTTCAGAAACTATAGGCAAACTAGACAAAAAGCCTTCAATATTTATTTCATCATCAGCAATTGGGTATTACGGCGATAGAGCCGACGAAGTGCTTGACGAAACAAGTACCCATGGGGATACTTTTCAAGCACAAGTATGTATTGCTTGGGAAGAAAATGTCGAACCAGCCATAAAAGCAAGTATTCCCACCGCCATAATTCGTACCGGAATGGTTCTAGATAAAGACGGTGGAGCATTAAAAAGAATGGTCTTGCCGTTCAAACTTGGAGCAGGGGGAAAAATCGGCAGTGGAAACCAATATATGAGTTGGATATCGCTAACAGATGAAATTCGAGCTATCCAATACATTCTCGAAAATAAACTCGAAGGAACATTCAACTTAACCGCACCTGCTCCTGTAACTAACTCAGAATTCACAAAAGCTCTTGGGAAACGAGTCTCTCGACCAACGATACTTCCAACTCCGCTGTTACCACTCAAGATTATTTATGGACCAGAACTGGTAGGAGAGTTGCTACTAGGTTCAACCCGAGTAGTTCCAAAAGCCTTACAAGCTGCAGGTTTCAAATTTGAACATGAAACGATCGAAGAAGCGTTCCTAGATGTAGTTTAAATATTTGACACGTAGTCTTGGAGTCAGCATAATAATCTGATGCCAATTTCACTCAAGGACGAGACAATATACGACGGTGGATTAGCAACATCTTTCAAGCTCGGACAAGAAGGATTTTCCCAACAAGATTTAGAAGACCTCAGACTCTTAGCCGTAGACATTGTTCAAGGCAAAGTTGACGTTGTGTCGATAGGTCTAGCTCCAGGTGTCGAGTTTACGGAAATTCTCGATAAGCGAATTCGCGAACAACTAGATCAAATTTTTAGTCCGGCTTGTACGGATCCACCTTTTACCGATGCAGGAAAAGTGGGAAATTTTACCGCATTACATGTTGATGGGGAAAGAGACCTCGACGGAAGATATATGCAACATGTCGCAATTATGGTTCACTGCAATGCAGGAAGGCACGAGAACGTAAATGTTCCAGAAGGTTCAAATCCTGCCGATTATGACCCCTTCTTTTTATTCGGTAGAGTCAGAAAATTAGACATCCATCCAGTATCTCTATTTCAATCATTTGAAACTTTTGTTCCCAGTATTGTTGTTAACTTAATGAATCCAACATGGAATGTATTCAGGGCGCACGGTCGACACCATTCAACAGCAATAAATGTACCTGTAGCCCATGCCGTTGTTCCTAGAGTTTTAGCTGAAGAAATTCTTGACCCTCAAACAGAATTTTTACCAATGGTAAATGATGACCAATATATGAGAACGAACGGGAAAACAGTTCCAATTTCTGTCAACGGTAGGACTACATTGAAAGACGGAGAAGGTAGAGAACTCGGAGTGACCAGAAGTTATGACCTAGTAAATTATCCTGTAGGTCCTTCGCGACAAATACAGAGAACACTCGTAGCCTAATTTCATAAATCTCATAACCTATACTTAGTTGCATGGCAATGCATACAAATTCAAAAAGAGTATGGTTCGACCTAAATATAGGAACAGATCCATCTATGGCTCTGGGATTGCTTTTTGCCTGTAAACATCCAGATATTGAAGTCGTAGGTGTAAGCGTTACCGGAAAAAATCAAGAAAAAAGAGTAGAAGAAGCTTTTAAAGTTCTTGAATATGGAGATGCTACAAATGTAGATGTTCACTATGGCGACGACATTACTCGTGAAATCATTGACGCAGCTCAACCAACACACACAAGAGGGCCTTTAACCAATATTGCGAAACTAATTCTGGATGAAGCAACGCTGGGCCGCATTCATTTTGTCGGCGGCAATTTTAGATTTGTATATTATCGAGGGGATCAAATTGCCTCAGAGCAATACGCAACTTCAGATTTAGATGCTACACGCGTGGTGCTTTCTCAACACGATGACATTGTCATTAGTTCCTTTGAAGCAGCGAGCGCATTGATGTTACCTGAACAAGTTTTAGATCAAATTTCAAATGATCATCCATTCTTAAAAGCTAGGTTTGCAGGATTTCAAGATCACCTTCGAGACAAACACGGTGAGGGATTTGAGTACATTATTGCAGCAGACATGTTGGCTGTCTGCGATGTGCTCGACGTACCTACAATCACTCGAGAAGTTGTTGAATTCCAGATACAGCCTGACGGAAGTTTTTTCTCGACAACTCCTCTGGAAAGTAATCCAGATGCGATCGCGAAAATAGAAGATAATCCAGAAAAAATTCCTGTACCAACCGTTAAACATCAAGTGATCCGCACTGTAAATACAATGCGGATCATCCAAGAATTAATGAAATTCGTTTAGTAGAAACGCAATTTCTTTTTGCGCTGTGTAAAGAATCCCGTTAGCAATATTCCGGCTCCTAGGAACGAAAGTGCGAATGCCATAAGTTGGCTTGCTTGTCCACCAGTTATCGGTAGAGAGCCAGTGGATCTGGTTATCCTATTCGGTAGCACTTGAACTGGAGGTTCAGTAGGGTCAAAATATCCTGCATCGATTGAACGTTCGTTCCAGCCTGGAGGAAGATCGACACACCATGTGAAGCCATCGGTTTCCACGTCAGAGTCAATGGTGTCATCTTCGCCTTGATAGCTCAGCGTTGGAGTTAATCCATTAGGTGTAATGAATTCAACAACGTAAGTGGCAGGCTCAAGGTTTTCGAACAGGTATAAACCTTCTTGATCTGTTGTAGTAGTTGCAAGTGGTTCTTCACTCGCATCTGCTTCACAGAAGTACAAGTTAACAATGACTCCTTCAATTACCGGTTCGCCAATTTGTTGAAGTCCATCTTTGTTGATGTCTTCCCAAACTTGGTCTCCAAGAGACGCAGGTATCGGGTTTATACCAGCATCAACGGTTAAGTTTTCTTCGCCAGCAGATAACGTCACTGGATCGCTAACCCAGGTATCTGGATCTGCATCTGAATCCTTTGTGTCGTCGTTGCCGGCATTTGCTTGAGATATTTGCATAGAAACAGGCAAGCTAGCTAGATCGAATCCGACAGAGTAAGTACCTGGAAGTAAACCGTCAAATAGATAGAAGCCGTCATCGTCTGTGACGATGTCTTTACCATCAATTATTTTGAGGTCTTCATTGAAAAGTACCACTCGTATTCCAGGAACTCCGATTTCTTCGGAATCTTGGATTCCATTACGGTTTGAATCTAGCCAGACGTAATTTCCTAGAGTTGCGAGTTCAACAATTCCTGCATCAACATCTAAGTTTGATTCTCCAGCTTCTATAGTTACAGCAGCGCTGCAGCCATCAGTGTCAGCGTCAGAATCAAGCGCTTCAGAAACAGTAGTCGCATTTACTTTGGTAAAGCTCGAACCCGCTGGCTTTGTGAACTTCACGGTGTAAGTTCCTGGAGCTAAGTTGCTAAACAAGTAGTTTCCATCTGCATTTGTAGAAGTTGTAGCTAGCGGTTCGCCAACTCCACATTGTGGTCCATACAAAGTAACGGTGAGTCCGCTTGCTGGGTCTTCTCCAGAATCTTGACGTCCATTGTTGTTTGCGTCGAACCAAACAAAGTTTCCAATAGATGCAGGACTTACGAATATTCCCGCATCCCAACTTGTGTCATTCTCGTTTGGTGCAAGGGTAGTGGCTGCTGTTGTTCCGTTGCTCGTTACATCTGAGTCTTTGGAATTATCATTTCCAGCATCTTGTGACGAGAGGGTATACCCATTTGGAGTCACAAACAATAGTGAGTAGCTTCCTGGCTCAAGTTGAGTGAACGAATACTTACCTTCATTATTGGTTTGAGTTGTAGCAACGACAGATCCTGAACTGTTTCGAAGTGAAACGGTAACTCCAGCTACGCCATTTTCGTTATTGTCTTGGATTCCATTTTTGTTTGCATCTAACCAAACAAAGTCACCTATAGAAGCCCAAGGTCGATACATTCCTGCATCGATACTTGAGTTGAATTCGCCACTGGCAAGCACAATGCCAGTAGTACATCCACTTGAGTTTGGATCTGAGTCGGTGAGTGGACTTCCAACATTTTGAGTTGTTAGAACTAAACCATCTTTGGTCACAAACTTAACAACATAAGTTTTTCCAGGAACAAGATTGGCGAATACATATTTTCCATCTGTATCAGTTGTTGCTGTGCTCAAAACTGCTGTGGCGCAAGTTCCTTCACGCAATTCAACCGTGATACCTGAAATACCTGCCTCTGTGCTGTCTTGGATTCCGTTATGGTTTAGGTCATAAAAGACATAGTCTCCAAGGCTCGCGCCATTAGGAAGAGGGAAACTGACAGGGTCTCTGTTGTTGCAGTCTTCTTTGTTAGTTCCATCTTCGCTACAAGGATCGAGAGGTATAGTCTCACCGAATGGCTCAGAAGGACTTGGTTTGATAGTCGCAATGTTCTTAACAGACTGACCAGTGATAGTTAATCCTGGTTTGATCCTTGTAATTAATCGAATTGTATCCGTTGTTCCAAGAGCCAAAGAATGGTTTGAAGTACAAACTATCTTTTGTCCGTTTGGTGCAGGACATGAGTATCCAGTGCCTGCTGCACTTACAAAATCAAGTTCACTTGGAAGAGTGTCTTCGATTGTAAACCCAGTTTTTGCAACCGCTGGACCATTGTTTGTAATGGTCAATAGATACTCCACAGTGCTTCCAGGTGTATAACTTGGATTTTTTGAAGTATCAATAGTTTTTAGAATTTTTAAGTCAATCGGAAGCGTAAAGCTCTGATTGTCAACATTATTACAAGTTACGCTACCGCCAATTGATTCTCCTGTAGCAGTACAGTTACTCAATGGAATGTCTTCAGCAACTTCGTTATCGCTAGGAGTTACCTTTGCGACGTTTTGTAACGATGGGGTAGAGGTAGAAAATGTATTGGCAATTTTCGCTTTATAAGTAATAGTTTCAGAAGCATCGTTTCCAAGAGTGTGGTTTGACACACAACTTAATGATTGGCCAGAAACATTACATGTGTAACCCTGCACGATTGGGCTTCCCTGATAGGTGAGTCCGTTAGGTAGAACGTCTGAGACGGTGAACCCAACCTGTGCCGTGCCAGGTCCGTTGTTAGAAATTGTCAATCTGTAGTCGACAACATCTCCAGGCTTGAAAGAAGATCCAGTTGCTGGACGATTTGTGATTGACTTTTCGATGGCTAAGTCGATTGTTGTCACTGCTGGTATTAATCCTGCGTCTATGGTTGGATCATAAGTACCCGCTGGAACGCTTATTATCTCTGAACATCCCGTAGTCGCGTTCGCATTCGAATCGGTTGTACGGCTGTTCCCAGCGAGTGCTTGAGTAAATAGAGAACCATTTGGAAGTTGGAAAGCAACAAAATAATTGCCGCCTGCCAACGCTCCAAAGTTGTAAATTCCGTTTGCATCAGTAGAAGTCGTAGCAATTGCTACCCCATTTGCACCACAAGCATTTACATATAGGGTTATATTTACTCCAGTTACACCAGGTTCACCTGTGTCTTGAATTCCATTGCGGTTTTCATCAGAGAATACTCGATTTCCAAGAGATGCAGGTCTGAAAATACCAAAATCAACTGTATAGTCGTTTCGACTATCTGGAGTAAATACTCCGATACCGTCAGTTTCACCAACTGGTGCCCTATTCAAACCTAAAGTAATAACAGAAGAGCGAATTGTCGTCGAAACTGTCGTTCCATTGTCGTCGTTATCAATTTTGAGATTCGCGGCAGTGTCAGCTGATGGAGCTGGTTCGTTTGGTCCTGTTAGTTTTCCGTTGTCGCCAGTTGACGAAATATATCCAGCAGGAGCCGTTATTTCAACTATGTATGCACCGGGATCTAGATATCCAAAGAAGTATTTTCCATTGACATCTGTAATAGTTGTTTTGCCAGTAGGCGCACCCGTAGAAGTCAAAAGTGCAACGGGAATATTGGCTACTCCAACTTCGCTCGAACTCTTAATGCCGTTATTGTCTAAATCATCGAAGACTTGATTTCCAACTGCATAAACTGGTTTGAATCCAAAGTCGTAGTTGTGGTCATTGTCTCCAGCACTATGACTTGTTACGCCAGCGGATACAAGAACTCCAGAAGTAACACCATCGCTGTCTAACGTGTCGTTAGCGCCAACATTCGGAGCACTTGGAAGAACCCCAGGAATAGTTGAGTAATTAATTTGGATTGTGAAGTTAGTGTCATTATCAACATTAGAGAACAAGTATTCACCAGAAGGATTAGTGTTTGTAGTCTGAATTACAGTTCCACTTGCTCCAAGCAAGTCGACTTTTACGTTTGCAAGGCCGATTTCAGCAGGATCTTGAATTCCGTTATTGTTTTCATCCAACCAAACTCTGTTACCGATTTGTAAAGGAGCTTCGTCGCAAAGAGCTTCGAGGTCGCCAAGGCCGCCCGCCTTAGAGAACGTAAAGTCACTTTGATTTGGATCGTAAACAGTGTTTCCGTTGCTTGATGTTCCAGCTTTAGCATCGAACCAACGAGTTCCAGCTGACCAAGCAGATGTAGTGTTTCCAAAGAAGGTGTAGTTGGCAGGATCGCTTTGAGTCGCTACGAACTTGTTGAATCCACCTGGTTTGGCAACAGCACCTAGAGCGCCTTCGCCGAACTGCTCCCAAGGGTCATCGCCGGTAAACCATTCTCCGCCTCCAGGTCCGTTTGTGTAGTGGTGGTTTGGATCATTTGATTTTACGCCATTAAATGTTTCGCTGTAAGTAGGTGTGGTACCTGTTGCTTTGCGTCCATCTGGACAAGAGCGGTTAGATTCCAAAACATAGTTACCCCCAGTTGATTCACAGAGCCGAACGATATCTCCATGAGCAGATCCCCATAGGTTCAAGCTTCCTGGAACCGGCACGCCATTTGGTGGGACAGTGTCTGAGTATATGTCTCTCATTCCGACTATTAGATCGTTGCCATCAAATGTAATATCTGAAACAGAAGGATATGGATAGATTTCTGTCGTAGTACTTACAAAGCGAGTTTGTTGTTTAGCTTGCCAAGGTTCCCAACGAACAGTTGTGTTGTAGTACTTAAGCTGATCAGGCATAGGCGTACCTGAGACACGACTTTGCCATGGGTTGACTGTCTTAGTCCTATCGAAGTTCAATGCACTCTTTGAAACTTGAACTGGTGTAGCGTTACTTGATGGGTTGAATTTGAATACGTACATCTGTAAATCGTTATGGTTCTGAGTTGATTGTGCAGTACATACGGCACCCACATAAACGTCACCGTTGCCTTTTACTCCAAGTCCAAAAATTCTGAAGTCATTAGCTTGCGCAGTTCGCGAACACACTCGGCCTGCACTTGTAGATATTGTTCCAGTTATCGAAATCTTTCGAGTATTTGTTGGATTCGTAATTTCTATTGCGTAAATACTTCCAGTATTTAAGTTTGTTGCATACAAAGTTTTATTGTCAGGTGAAATATCGATGTCGCCGATTCCTCGTCGACCTACAAACTCTTCTGTAACTTCATCGTTGACAGCCAAGTCATATGCACTTTGATTTGCTGGTCTTGGGTTAGCTCCAAGAGTTTCACCGTGAGCTTGGGCAACAGTTTCTAGGTTCAACCATTGTGTTATTGGGCGTCCGGCAGTTCCCATTGCTTGTTTATAAATTCCACCAATGCCAAGAGGGCCAAGACCTGCTTTTCGGCGAAGGTAAGCAGAACTGAAAAGATCTTTTGAATCAGATTTGTATGCCAAACCATAGACAGTTCCTACTTGGCCGAATCTAGCGACATCGCTCCAAGCGCTAGTTGAATTCCATGTATTGGATACGATGGATCCCTTGTTGGCTGCTGTTACAGTCACGTTGCCTCGACCAAAACAGGTAACAACAACATTTGGATTGTTTTGGCAAAATTCGCCAGGATAGTGGAATCCAAACATTACATTTGCAGTTCCAGATCGGTGAAACTGCACAGTTGTATTTGAATCTAAACCGGCGGCACTTGATTTCATTCCAACAGGCACGCCTTCAAATGTTTCTACTCGACACATCCCGGAAACATTAGAAATTATGAACTCACCTGCAGCGTTAGTGGTTGCTGTTCCTGTAGTGATTGTTCCATTGTTGTCACAAGTAGCTCGAACTTTGATTCCAGCAAGATTTACGTCTGTGGCAGCGCCAGTAGCGCCTGGGTCTCTAACTCCATTTGCATTGAAGTCTTGGAATGTGATTCCAGAAATAGTGTTGGCAGCACCAGTTGTAGTTACAGCAGTCGCGCCGGAGTAAGGGGGGAGGTTTCCCGCAGCTACTGCGAACAGAGCGAGAATTGCAGCTACTCGTATTAGTGGTTTTTTAGATTGATTGCGTATGGTTGTGAATTTGCCAACAGATCGCTTTTTTGCAGCGATTGTAATATCTTTCGCGGCGCTATCGCCAGGGATGGTTGTAAATCCACGAAGCGCATATTGAGGGTACGTTAATGTGCAGAATCTAGTAAGTGTTTCTAGATTTTCAGCAGAAACTGATTCAAACACAAATCCAACCCGATAACTCATACCAACTTTTACACAGTTAACCACTTTGGCATCTAGTGTGATTGTTTTAGTTCCAGCTTCTGAAGGGATACTTAAGGTGATTGTTTCTTGGTGACCAATATCTGTAGGTCGCTCCGAGATAACACCACAGTCGAAAGGTGAAAGGTCAGCAATTTCAATTGCACGTCGTCCAAATTTTGCATTCACATTTACAATTCTTCGAAGCGTGTTTCGTCTTTGCTTAAATCCAACTAACTCTAAGCCGTAAATTAATGTTCCAAGTGTTGCCATCCCGAACAGAACTGCTGGAGCGCTTTGTTGTGAAGAAGTGTCGTCCCCAAAATTAATAAGCCATCGAGCAACAAGACTTGCAGCTATTGCAATCGCGAAAGCCGGAACAAAAAATGTATTGGCAAAACCTATAATCGTTTGATTTCGCGTAACCAGAGAGAAGAGATCAGAACCAATATTTGCAAAGTTGTTTCGAATGCGAGTGTTGTCATCAAATTTTGAAGACAAAGCAAATTTCGCAGCTAGAAAGGCAGATGCTATGAAGAGAAGCGAAGTCATTAAAACCCATGGATTTTCATTTGGATATGGAGCTTGGCCTCTAATTACAGCTGCGATAGCTACGATTAAAATAGTTACTGTTCTAATTGCTCTAACTGGTCTATACGCATAGCGAAATGAAGCAAACTTGGCAGTTTTATTTATTGGTGAGGATAGAAGACTTTTAAAACCAACTCTGATTTGGTTGACCCGATTGTTTATACGAGCTGTCGAACTCATGTCATGTTGTTCAAGACCTATAGTTTTTAAAAATGTAATTCGTGACTTTGAGTCTATGATTGATTTATTAACGAGATTGAAAAGACTTTTGTTATCTAAACTCTTTGCGACTTTGGAATTGAAAAAACTGGAATCGAAAATACAAGTTTCACCAGACCAAATACCATTTCCATTCTGCATAATATAATCAGTGGCGACATTCGAAATGTCGTCGTTTTTCTGAGGGTAACTAGCATTAGAAATTTCGTTTGACCATATAGCAGCGCGAGGAATGGCTAGTGCTACATCGCTTTCTGTTTCAATAAGCGATTGCGAGAGCATGTCACCGAGAACTACGTCTCCTGGATTTACCCAAACAATATGAGTTCCAGAATATTCTTTGTTTGAGTAATCTCCACTTTCTGCTTTATCAAATTTGCTTATTGAAACGATTTTTGAATTTCGGTCATCGCCAAGTTCATCATTTATGAAAACGTGGACACTCGAAAATTCTACAGACTCTTGCAACGCATATAAACTTGATTCAAGTTGTTCTACTGAACAAGCTCTTGCATCTATCAAAGCAGTAGCGCTGAACTCTTTTATATTTGTGTTTCGTTTTCCTGAACCTGAAATTTTTGACTTTATGAAAATTGCGGTAGCTAACTCGACGACTACAAGTGTTTCAACAGCGAAGACAGCCCAGCTAGCTAAGGAGCCTGCAGTGAGTTGCATTCCAAGCCTTACGCAAAGATATGAGAAACCAACAAAAATGAATAGGGGAGATACAAGTCTCTTTGTCATAGTTATCCTTAATTTTTTTGTGTGCCCTATTTGTATCGGCATCCAAAACCCGTACTTTGTAGCTAATTCTGCGAATAATTCTTATGACCTAGGAATATTCGCCAAATTCTTCCAGAGAAGCTCACCGGGCGCTTAAATTGGGCCGATGACTTAAAATATGGCGTCTAGAAATGGTAGGATTTCTCGTTCTAGCGCTCGTAGCTCAGGTGGACAGAGCAACGGACTTCTAATCCGTAGGTCGTGGGTTCGAATCCCCCCGGGCGCACAGGTTTCCAAGGTCAGAAATTAGACAATGGTTATTGTTCGATATTGGAACTGTATTCCATGTAAAGTTATCTTTCCTAAATCGTTGAAATTTTAGCGATTTTATGGTGGCTGTAGCTCAGTTGGTTAGAGCGCTAGTTTGTGGTACTAGAGGTCGGGGGTTCGATCCCCCTCAGCCACCCCAATTTTTTCGGTTCTCTTCTGGGGGATCGAACCTTGTTGATCCCGCTCAATATTCCCCAATAAATTGTTTTTTGTTCTAGGCTCTAAAAGTGCTTAATTGGATAATTAAAAACCAGCGGATAGTTATTATTGCTATTGCAACGGTAATTACAATAATCGTCCTTTTAGTTTTCTTCGGCTCATCAGGTGATGAAGAAGCCAAGCCGGAACCAGTCCGAACTACAACTACAACTTTGCCTGAAAAGAATGCGCAGGCATGTGAATTTCTAACTCCTCAAGCATTATTAGCAGGTGGATTAATCGCAGATGTAGATCCGAAAATATCGGCAGATAAGCGACGTTGCACTTATGAAGACATTGGCGGAGAAGTAAATTACATAACTCTATATATCGATGAAGCCAAGCAATGCGACACACTTGTAGCAGCTGCAAAAAATACTTCCATACTTCCCCAAGTTGCTAAAGGCGCGGTGTACACCGAAGAGCTAGATCCAACAATATTTGTGAAACAAGATTCACGTTGTTTCTTCGTTCAAGGTTCAAAAACTTTGATAGACAAAGATGCTTTAATAGCAATAACAATTGCAATTACCGATCTTTTTGTGGCGGTCGACTCTTCGACGACCACTACAACTCCAACTACCATCGTCTTACCCGAAGCTACGCCAACAACATTACCGGGACAAAATACTGCACCATCTACTACGGTTGCATCATCAACTTAACTTGATATAGAAGGTGTCACCTTTACTATCTTTCCATCTGATGAATCGTCGGTGACGAAATAAAGATTGCCGTCGGGGCCTTGAACAATAGAGCGTATGCGGCCAAAATCTTTAAGCACATCGACGTCAAAGGAAATTGAGTAATCCCGATCGAATTTTAGTATTTTTACCTTTGATCCTTTAAGAACAGCAAGAGCCAATGCGCCGTTATATGTGCCCCATTTTTCGCCAGAAATTAAGGTGGCCCCTGAAGGTGCAATTGTTGGATCGCCAGAAGACCAAACTGCTGAAATAGCATCGGGAAATTTCCTGGTATCAGTCATAGGAACGCTTTCGTTGTAGCTACCAGTAGGTGCCCAACCAAAATTACCACTTCGAATCAAATTGACTTCGTCGTCTATATCTGGACCATGTTCAGCTGAAAATCCATATACGCCATCGGTCGGTTTATCAAACAATGCAATTCCTTGAACATTTCTGTGCCCATAGTTGAAAATACGATTGTCGAAAGGTTCCCCAAGGTTTCCTTGTACTCCTTTGCCTTCACGATCTATTCGAAGGATTTTGCCAGAAAGGCTTTTTGGATTTTGTGGAGTGTTCGCATTTGCAGCATCTCCTGTACCAACGAATAGATTTCCGTCATTTGCTGACTTTATCCGACAACCCGAATGGCGGCCACTTTCTTTCGAATTAATTCCAGTTACGATAATTTTTTCATTTTGGATCTTGGTTACGTTTTGATCTACTTCATATCGAGCAACTCTAATATCGCTAGCTTTTTTGCTATTGAAGCAAACATAAATAAAACGATTCGTGTCGAAGTCAGTATCGATAGCTAATCCAAGAAGCCCGCCTTCGCCAGCGTCTTTCACATCACTTATTTTTGCTAGTTCACTTAATTCGTTTTTTTTGACAACTTTTATAGAACCTGATTTTTCTGTGAACAAAAATGTCTGTTTATCAATAAAAGCAATATCCCAGGGTTTGGACAATCCATCAAAAAGTACGGATGTCTCAAGTTCTGGTTGTACAGGTGGGGGAGTTGATTTAGTCGTGGTACTTTTAGAAGTTGAAGTAGATTCCGAAGTTTTGTCATCTGACGAACAAGCAGCCAGAGCAAACGAAATTATTATCAATGCAGATGTAACTATTATTCTCTTTGAAGCCATGAGTTTATTTTATTAGTGTGCTGTACCAGATGTCTGTTCTTCAGACATAGAGTTTTTAGGAAGCCATTTAAGAGCCACGATAATGGCGATGGCGACTGCTACTACAGACACCCATAGACCTAGATGCATACCTTCGACGAATGACTTTTGCGCAGCGAGGGTAATTGTGTCGCTTACGTTGTCTCGAATATCTTGTGGAAATTCAGCAATCCGATTCCGCAACATAGCATCTGGAATTAATTCTGGATTTCGCAGGGCATCAGCAGTCCCAAGTGCTTTTCCAATTGAATCAGTTAAGTTAGTTTCCAGTAAATCTTGTTGTGCTTTTGAAACACCTTCATTTTCTAATACAACACGAAGATCTTGAATCGCCGGAGTTTTTCTAAGTCGATCACTGTATATAGAAGCGAATACCGAACCGCTAATCGCCAGCCCAAGAGCGCCTCCAACCATTCTTGTTGTGTCGTTCATTGCAGAACCAACTCCTGCTTTGTCTCTAGGAAGAGAATTCATTACTGCAGATGTAGCAGGCGCCATAGTTAAACCCATTCCGACTGCCATTAAAACCATCATCCAAACAACTTTTGTATATGAGTCATTATATTGAAGTGTTGTCATTGAGATCAGAGCGATCATCACAAGTGAAAGTCCTGTAGCTACTGTAAATTTCGTTCCTATTTTTGAAGCCACTTTGGCAGAAGTTGGCGCGGTGATCACCATGGCAATAGCAAACGGAATAAAACGCACTCCACTTTCAAGCGGTGAAAAACTCAAGACGCTTTGCAAATACTGCGTGAGTAAAAAACTCATACCAAACATCGCGAAGAATACAAAAGTAATCGACAGCGCTCCAGCTGAAAATCTTCGGTCCTTGAAAAATTTGAGTTGCAACATTGGCTGTGGAGTTTTTGACTCCCAAACAAAAAACGATGTTAGAGAAATTACAGCAATAATTAGAGCTATAACTACATGGGTTTCCAAGAATCCTTCGTCGGCTCCGAATATGATTCCGTACAAAAGCGAAATGAGTGCGATCACTGAAAGCGCGGCGCCTATATAGTCAACTTTTTCTGAAGTATCTGCCTTCGATTCTGGAACTAAAACCTGGTTGGCTATTACTCCAAAAACGACGATTGGAATATTAACTAAGAAGACGGATCCCCACCAAAAATGTTCTATTAAAAATCCACCTGTTAGTGGACCAATGGCAACACCTATTCCGGCGAACGCTGCCCAAATTCCAATTGCTTTTCCTCGTTCTCTTGGAGGAAAAACATTTGTGATAATCGACAAGGTTGAAGGCATGATGCATGCTCCACCAATTCCCATGAGGCCTCGACCAATAATTAATTGAGTTGGTGAATCGGCAAAAGCAGAGACCAATGATGCGATACCGAAAATCGCCAAACCAATTTGAAGTAGTAAACGTCTTCCATATTTGTCGCCAAGAGTTCCAGCCGTTAAAAGTAAACCAGCAAAAATCAATGTGTATGAATCGATAATCCAAAGCAATTGTTGATCGGTCGCACTGAGAGATTGGCTAATTGTGGGAATTGCAACATTGAGAATCGAATTGTCCAAAACTATAACAATTAGGGATAAGCACATTACGGCTAAAATCGCTTTACGTTGAGGATGGCCTACTAACGGATCAAATTTTTGGTGAGATGGAATTTCATCAATGATTTTCTCAATAGGGGATTCGTGATCATTATTGCCTGCATTATCTGCCATTTATAAATGTTAAACGCTTTTCTTAGAGTTAGTTTGATTTTAAACAAATAATTTGGAGCGGGTGACGAGAATCGAACTCGCATCACCAGCTTGGAAGGCTGGTGCTCTAGCCATTGAGCTACACCCGCAGGATTTCACACTCTAGCAAAATTTTATGCAATTGAGTCTGGTCGGGATGCAGGGATTCGAACCCTGGACCTCCTGCTCCCAAAGCAGGCGCGCTAACCAAGCTGCGCTACATCCCGTAAGGTGATCGAGTTTATACGATGGCAAGCGTCTTCGCGTACCCGTGCAGAAATTATTTTGATCTCGACAGTTAGCTAAACGCGGCACCCAATATTGAGGTGACGACTAAAGCCAAGGTTCCACCTACAAGAACTCTTGTAATGGCTTTTCCTCTTGGAGCTCCACCTAATTTTGCTCCAAGATAGCCAAGGGTAGATAGTGCTGCAAGTGTCGCCGCGCCAACGAGACTGAGTTGAACCATTAGGTGTTCATCTAAAGAATTGTAAGTTAAAGAACCAATTGCAAAGGGTAGAAGTCCGCCGATTGAGAAGGCGATCAATGATACGTAGGCAGCTTGTAATGGATTGGCTCTGATCTCTTCTACTATTCCAAGCTCATCTCTAAGATGGGCTTCAAGCGCATCATGCTCTGTAAGTTCAACAGCAACGCTGTGAGCGAGCTCTGGAGATAAACCTCTGTTTTTATATATTGCCGTTAACTCCGCGAGTTCATCATCAGGTTCTTCTTTTAGTTCTTTTTTCTCTTTAGCGATATCCGCACTCTCAATATCTTTTTGAGATGCAACTGAAACATATTCACCTATCGCCATCGAAGCAGCTCCAGCGGTTAAGGCGCTGAGACAAGTAATGACGAAAGTTCGAGTGTCTAATGATTGTGCTGCAATTAAAGCCATTACCAAAGCAGCGATCGAAACTACTCCATCATTAGCCCCAAGAACTCCAGCTCGAATCCAGCTACTGCGTCCAAAGTAGTGGGTTTCGTGGTGAGATATTTTCGCCTTGGATCTGCTGTTTGATGGCATGCAATCATTCTACCCTTTCCGCCGGAGCCAGCTTTCAATTGTCAATATGTTCTCAAATAACTCTGACGATAGAAAAAGTTGTTCTGTTGCCTAATAGAATAGAGTCCCTATGAATACAGAGATTGAGCATTTAGCAGATAACAACGTACGTTTGACAATTACTGTCACAGAAGAAGAATTTGAGCCCGCTATTGATAAAGCATTCAAAACTCTTGCTGGACAAGTTCGTCTTCCAGGCTTTAGACCAGGCAAAGCTCCTAGAGCTTTGATTGAAAAGCAGATCGGATATGAAGCGGGACGTTCTCAAGCAATTAACGATTCTCTACCAGATTTTTATGTAGAGGCTGTCGACGAAGCTGATCTTGATCCAGTTGACTACCCAGAACTCAAACTTAACTCAGGTGAAGAATCTGGTGACATTGTTTTTGAAGCCAAAGTCGCAGTTCGACCAGTTGTAAAAGTTGAAGGCTACAAGGGTCTAGAAGTGCAAGTAGATGTCGATCCTATTGACGATGATTCTATAAAGAAACAACTTGATGTATTGAGAGATCGTCATGCAGATTTAGAAGAAGTTGATAAACCAATTGCGGACGGTGCTTTTGTGACAATCGACATTTCTGGAGAAATCGATGGTGAAGATGTTCCAGGTCTAACAGCAAGTGACTATTTATATCCTGTAGGTTCTGCGCTGATTGGAAAAGAACTTGATTCTCAGCTTGAAGGCAAAAAAGCTGGTGACGAAATTGAATTTACTGACGAACTTTCAGAACAGTTTGGCGAGAACGCAGGTGCAGAGGTATCTTTCAAAGTAGCAATTAAGAAAGTGCAAACTAAAAACCTTCCCGAAGCAACTGACGAATGGATAAAAGAAAACACAGATTTCGAAACGCTTGAAGCGTGGCAGGAAGACACTAAAAAGAGAATGAGTAATCTTCAAACTCTTCAAGCACAGATGCAAGTAAAACAAAAAGTGATGGAATCTTTAGCTGATGTAGTTGAAGACGAAATTCCTGAATCGTTTGTTAATCGAGAAGTCCAAGCCCGCTTGCAATCAATGGCGAGCCAGAGCGGTGTTAACAGCGATCAGCTTCAAGAGTATTTAAATTCTTTGGACGAAGAAGCTCGAAAAGAATTCGATGAAAATCTCCGAAAAGATGCAATAACTGCCATTAAGTCCGATTTGGCATTGCGTGCAATAGTTGTAGCCGAAGGCCTGGTTGCATCTGATGAAGACTTGGAAGAAGAAATTACTAAATTTGCTGAATCTTCCAAAGAAAAGATCGGTAAAATAAGGAATAGGATTAAACGTCCGGGTGTTGAGAAGCAAGTAAGGCTGGATATCGCCAGAGAAAAAGCCGTTAAGCTAGTCACGGATGCGGCTATTGGAAAAGATAGTGCGGGAAATGTAATTCCTCTTCAGCTTGAAGGCCAAGAAGGCGAAGAATTAGCAGCGATGGCAAAAATGTTAAGTGGTATGGAACAACAACATGATCACGACCACGACCATGACCATGACCACGACCATGATCACGATCACAACCATTAACACCAAGCGCTAAGTCAGACCATATAAGATAGAGAACCAACGGAAAACAAAAAGTTTTTAACAAGGAGAAATAGTGAGCGAGTATTACATCCCAAACCCATCAGTTGTCTATAAAAACAACCGTGGCCAAGAAGTATCAATGGATGTTTGGTCTCGTCTTTTACAAGAACGAATCATCTATCTTGGTACCCCGATCAATGATGCAGTTGGCAACATGGTTATTGCGCAATTGTTGCACCTTGAAAGCGAAGACCCAGACAAAGATATTTCTCTTTACATCAACTCTCCAGGAGGAGAAATAACTGCACTATTTGCAATGTACGACACAATGCAGTTTATTAAATGCGATGTTTCAACTATATGTGTTGGTCAATGTGCTTCTGCAGCAGCTGTTCTTTTGGCAGCTGGAGCAAAAGGAAAGCGTTTTGCTTTGCCAAGCGCTCGAATTCTTATTCACCAACCATTAGGTGGTGCGCAAGGTCAAGCTATTGACATTGAACTTCAAGCAAAAGAAATCATGAGGATGCGTGGGGCTTTGGATGAAATCCTTGCTTTCCACACAGGTCAATCTGTTGAGAAAATTCACCAGGACACAGACCGTGATTACATCATGAGTGCTGAAGAAGGAAAAGAATACGGAATGATCGATGCTGTTCTTACAAGTCGAGATTTAGCAGCCGCTTCTTTATCTTCTACAAGCTCAAATTAATCAACGCTATTCAAATCACAATAATCGTATTTGTAGCCATGTAAATAATGGACTTATGTTCATGCAAAAAACGTGATACGCTCAAGTGTACATAAGTTTTTTGTCGAGATATATGTCGATATAAAAATGCAAAAGTTAACGCTCGAAAGGTAGAGTTAAATAGTGGCAAAGTTTGGTGATAGTGGCGACCTTTTGAAATGTTCTTTTTGTGGAAAGAGTCAAAAGCAAGTTAAAAAACTTATAGCTGGTCCAGGTGTTTATATCTGCGACGAATGCATTGAACTTTGTAATGAAATCATTGAAGAAGAGTTAAATGGTGCGGTTGAACAAACCGATCAGGTTTCTTTAGAAGAGCTTCCAAAGCCTGTTGAAATTTTTGAATACTTAAATGGCTACATTATTGGTCAAACTCAAGCGAAGAAAAATCTTTCAGTAGCTGTTTATAATCACTACAAACGAGTTCGTTTGGGTGGCTATGGAGACAGTGACGTTGAACTACAAAAATCGAACATTTTGCTATTAGGTCCAACTGGTTGCGGTAAAACATTGTTGGCTCAAACACTGGCTCGAATGTTGAATGTCCCATTTGCCATTGCTGATGCTACTGCTTTAACTGAAGCTGGTTATGTTGGTGAAGACGTCGAAAATATTTTGCTTAAACTTATTCAAGCCGCAGATTACGATGTAAAAAAAGCAGAAACCGGAATTATCTACATTGATGAAATCGACAAGATAGCGCGCAAAGCAGAAAACCCTTCCATCACTCGTGATGTTTCAGGCGAAGGAGTTCAACAAGCCTTGTTAAAAATTCTAGAAGGTACTGTTGCTAGTGTTCCGCCACAAGGTGGACGAAAGCATCCACATCAAGAATTTTTACAACTAGATACAGCGAACATACTTTTTATTTGTGGTGGTGCTTTCCCAGGTCTAGACAAAATAGTTGAATCTCGTCTGGGCGGACACGGAGTTGGATTTGGCGCAGACTTGAAAAAAGCAGAAGAAAAAGATGTTGCGAAATTAATGTCTTCAATATTGCCAGAAGACTTAATGCAATATGGATTGATCCCAGAATTTATTGGTCGTCTACCAGTTGTATCAGCTGTTAATCATTTGGATGAAGAAGCGCTTATTTCTATTTTGACTGAACCTAAAAATGCTCTTGTTAAACAATATGAAAAGTTTTTTGCTTTCGATAATGTCGAACTCGAATTTACTCAAGAAGCTTTAAAAGCAATCGCTCATGAAGCTCAGTCTCGACAAACGGGAGCTAGAGGGCTGCGTGCAATCATGGAAGAAGTCCTGCTTGAAACAATGTACGAATTGCCTTCAAAGACTGATGTTAAGAAATGTATTGTTGATGAACAGGTTGTTGTAAATCGAGGCACTCCAAAACTTATACTTGAAGGCGCTAAAAAATCGGCCTAGTTTTCCTTGGTTGTTGTAGATCAGTTTTCGCCTAGTGCGCACAATCCTCTTAACTATCAATAAGTATCCATGGCCTAGCTGCTAAAACGATATATTTCTTGTTTTAAGCTACAGAAAGTACCTATAGTTAGCCGACAAATATATGTGAAGTTGGTTCAGCGAAAAATCATACTTGCAGTCACAATTATGTCACTAGCAACGCTATTAGCGACAGTGATTCCTGCTTCAGCTTCCGTAAGTTCACGAGAGCAAAATCAATCGTCAGTTGCTCCGATAGATCCAAATGTGCTCGATGCGCTTGAAACTTCTGATGAAGTTAACGTAATCGTAAACCTGAAAGATTTTGAGTCCGAAGAATTGGCATCTTCTGAAAAGCAAAAAGAGCTTTCCCAAGATCAAGTTCAAATTATCGAAGATGCTGATCTGTCCAAATCAAAAACTACTTCGTACGACAGAATTCCGGCTATTTCAACACGAGTCGATGTAGCTCAATTGGAAGCATTGCAAGCAGATCCCTCTGTTGAGTCAATTTCGATTTCTAATTACTATTCTCCAATGGCGCTTTCTTCTGAACGCCCAGCATATTCACTGCCTAGCTTGAACGATGCGGTCGAACTTATTGATGCAGATCTGGCATGGGCGGATTCTCCTTCGAGAACTGGCGACGGTAAAAAGATTGTAATTGTAGATACAGGTGTAGATGCTGCGCATCCATTTTTAGATGGAGCAGTTGTAACTCAACTTTGTTTCGCAGAAGGTCCAAATGGTCCAGGCGGAGCCGGTTCTTGTCCTAATGGTCTTGACTCCCAAACAGGAACGGGTGCTGGCGTTCATTGCACTACAAATTCTTCCTGCGGCCATGGAACTCATGTAGCTGGAATCGCAGCTGGACGTCGATCGGTTTCTGGCGCGCCTGTTGGTGGCATTGCTCCCGATGCAGACATAATTGCAATTCAAGTATTTTCTACCTTTACAAATAGCAATCTGAATTATCAAAACGATCCTATGTGTACAAGTGTTGGTGCATCGAGTCCATGTATTTTAACTAGTGACAGCGATGTACTCGACGCACTTGACTATGTTCTTGCTAATCGAACAAATGTTGCCTCTGTCAACCTATCTTTGGGTGGTGGTCTGTACAGTTCGACCTGTGATGTTTATAGTCCATTTCAGGCAAGTACTATAAGCCAACTTCGAACTCATGGAATTATTACGGTAGTAGCTTCTGGCAATGATGGAAACACATCAAATATTGCTTGGCCGGCTTGCATTTCTGGTGCGGTAGCTGTTGGAGCAACGACCAAAGCAGGTTCGGTTGCTAGCTATTCAAACTCAAATTCTCAAATTGATTTTTGGGCAACCGGAAGTTCTATTACATCAAGTTTGCCAACATCTCCAGATATTTATGATGGAAGTGCTAACTCAAATGCATCCGAATATGGAATCAAATCGGGTACTTCTATGGCTACGCCCATGATTTCAGGTGCGATAGCAGTTTTGCGTCAAGCCTATCCCGGCGAAACAGCGAACCAGATTCTAGCAAGGCTAGAAAATAGTGGAATAGATATAACAGATGCTCGAAATTCTGTCACACGACCAAGGCCATCAGTCTCTGGTGCGTTAGATGTATCAACTCCGGCTTATACAGAACTCGTGAGAACCGTTGCGAACAAAACGGTTTATCTTCTTAACGGTTCTAGTAAACATGCTATAGGTAGTCTTGAATTGTTCCTATCGTTTCTGCCGATAGGTCCTCTTCGCTATGTCGATCAAAACTACATCGACGGATTTACAACTGAAAGTCCACTTACTCCGGTCGTAGGTTCAACAGCGGATTCGAACGTCTACTTGATTTTGAATAGTGCTCGTATGCAATTTCCATCTTGTGAAGTAGTTGAAGACTATGGGTATTCTTGCACAGGGCTCCTTGAACTTCCCCCAGAACAGTTGTCTAAATTTGCGGCTGGCTCTGAAGTAAATCAATTGGCAAAAAGTTCAAACAGTCCAGCTGTTTATTATATGAATGACGGAGAAAAAGGGAGAATAGCTAGTTGGTTTGATTTGTTGGGGTTAGGCATCGGTACTGGGATAACTCCAGTTTCCGAATCCTTATTGGGCTCTGTTCCAACTGGGGACATTGTAGTAACGGGTGGCACGTTAGTGAAAACTCCAAACTCGGTGAAGATTTATGCAATTAATAATTGGTCTGATACTCCTAGTGTTTTTCAAGTTTCAAGTTTTCAGCACACTATAGACCTGGGCTTAGGTGCCGACTTTAAAATAATTTCTAATGCCCAATTGTCAAAATATACAATTGGTGCACCCCTTAAAACTACTGTTAAATGTGGTTCCAATACCTATGTAGGTTCCAATGGTTTACTTTACCTTGTAGATCCGTCTCTGTACACGCATTTTGGCTACAGCGCAGGCACGTTTCAAACGGGTGGACAAATCTGTGACAGATTCAATATTAGCCCTACACAAATGACTCGATTTGTTAAAAATGGTGTTTCAATTTATTACATGGAAAACGGAACGAAAAGGAAATTTGCTAGTTATGCTGCCTATGTTGCTAATGGAGGATTGAGCGCAACTGTTATTACTGTCAGCACGTCATACATTAATACTTTGCCTACAGGTACACCTATTTACAATTAACGGACTACCCAGCTTTATAAGGTAGTTAGTCGATCAAATTTAGATCTTTCGGGTCTAAGATATTGGGAGTGGACGATTCTCGTGAATATTGGACAACATTGAATGATCATTATATTTCGCATGCAAAACGTCTAGGCAAAGATCGATTGGTTGTCTCTGCTGTTGTTTGTGCAGAGAACAAAGTTTTAGTCGTCAGAAGATCAAAAGAAGATACTTATCCAGGCCTCTGGGAATTTCCAGGCGGTGGAGTAGACGAGCATGAAAATGAAACCGTTGTTGAAGCGTGTCGTAGGGAAACTTTTGAAGAGACTGGTATAACGCTTCCAAAAGCCCCTAGTGGTGAAATTTTAGCGCATCCTACAAGGACAGCTTTACGAGTTGTCTTGAGATTCGATCTGGAAGAAATGCCTGAAATAGTTTTGTCGCATGAACACGATGAAGCTCGATTTCTTGACTTAGATGAAGCTAAATTGACGCAGGTTGAGGGTGTAATCATTCATGATTCCATGAGACAGGAAAATCAGGGCGTCATGCATCTTCTATTTGGTAATTCTATGGGAAATGACGAATAGTTTTCGCCTAGAATCGCATGTCTATGACATCGCAAATCCCTGAAAAAGTCTCCGCAGACGGTCTTGAAGACAAGTGGTCAAAGGTTTGGCAAGAATCTCAGATCTACAGGTTCGATAGAAAATTTAATCGAGACGAAATTTTTTCAGTTGATACACCACCGCCGACAGTTTCAGGTTCACTCCATCTTGGACATGTTTTTTCTTACACTCATACAGATACGATGGTGCGTTATCAACGAATGGCAGGCAAACATCCTTTTTATCCAATGGGCTGGGATGACAACGGGCTGCCGACAGAACGTCGAGTCCAAAACTATTACGGGGTCACTTGTGATCCATCGATTGAATACGACCCGAATTTTGTTGCTCCTGAGGAGCCATTCGAACCAACTAAAGCTATTGCGAGGCAGAACTTTATAGAACTCTGCGACAAATTAGTTACTTTAGATGAAGAAAAATTTGAAGAGCTCTGGAAGCATCTTGGTCTGAGCGTTGACTGGTCGATGACGTATACAACTGTTGGCAAGCAATCGCAGGAAATATCTCAACGTGCATTTTTGAAACTTGTTGAGCAAGGCCATGCATATACTTCTGATGCTCCTACTTTATGGGATGTAGATTTCAAAACTGCTGTTGCTCAGGCTGAAATTGAAGATCGCGAAAAAGGAGGAAAATTTTACAAGTTAAGTTTTCAGTTCTTAGATGAAGATACTTGTAAGGCAAGTGAAGAGTATCTAGTAATTGAAACAACTCGTCCAGAATTGATTGCCGCTGATGTCGGAGTTGCCGTAAATCCAAGCGATGATAGGTTTACGCATTTAATAGGTAAAAAAGTTTTGTCTCCGGTTTTTGGTGTTCCGCTTGAAATTTTTCCTCATGAATGTGCCGATCCTGAAAAGGGATCAGGTGTAGTGATGATTTCTACTTGGGGAGACATCTCAGATGTGCAGATGTGGAGAGAGTTGAATTTAGACGTGCGTTCAATCATCGGCAGAGATGGAAGAATCAAAGAACTTAAGGAATCGATGTCAACATGGGGAGCAATAAACTCCGAAAAGAGCGATACAGCATATAAGAAAATAGCTGGACTTTATCCTAACCAAGCCAAAAAAGTGATGGAAGAGTTGTTGCGCGAAAATGGAAATCTATTAGAAGAGCCTAGAGAAATCATGAGGCCTGTAAAGTTCTACGAAAAAGGGGATCGACCCCTAGAAGTTGTAGCGTCACGACAATGGTATATCAAAAATGGCGGTCGAGATAAAGATATTCGAGAACAACTAAAGAAGCGTGGATCAGAAATTAAATGGCATCCAGAATTTATGGAATCTCGATACCAAAATTGGGTAGATGGATTAAATGGCGATTGGCTTATTTCAAGACAACGTTTTTTCGGTGTTCCAATTCCTATTTGGTATCAGCTCGATGAACAAGGGAATCCTATTCATGATGCGATACTTGTCCCAGAAGATAAGCAACTGCCCGTAGATCCATCTAGTGATGTACCCCCTGGATACGATCAATCACAACGAAATCAACCCAACGGTTTCATGGCCGATCCTGATATTTTTGATACTTGGGCTACTTCCTCGCTGACCCCGCAAATAGCAGGAAATTGGAGCATCGATGACGAGCTTTTCCATAAGGTTTTTCCAATGGATTTGCGTCCCCAAGCTCATGAAATTATTCGAACTTGGTTATTTTCCACGGTCGTGCGTGCGCATTATGAGAACGATTCCATACCGTTCAAACATGCTTTGATATCCGGTTGGATTCTCGATCCTGATCGCAAAAAGATGAGTAAATCTAAAGGCAATGTAGTAACACCAATGGGATTGTTGGAACAGTATGGTTCTGATGCAGTTCGATATTGGGCAGCGAATGGTCGACCTGGAGTAGATACAGCATTTGATGAAGGCATAATGAAAATTGGTCGCAGGCTTGTCACTAAATTATTAAATGCTTCGAAATTCGTTTTAACGGTTGCTCCCACAAAATCTGAAATTGACATCAAAAATATTAGCAATCCAATTGATATTTCATTCCTCTCAATTTTGAGTGATGTAGTGGAAAAGTCTGCTAAATCTTTTGAAAATTACGACTATGCCAGAGCTCTTCAAGAATCTGAAACTTTGTTCTGGGATTTTTGCGACAACTACCTTGAACTAGTTAAAGGTAGAGCATATGGAAGTCAAGGAGAAGCTGCGCAATTGAGTGCACAAACTGCTTTGCAGCTAGCGCTAAAAACATTCCAGCGTTTATTCGCTCCATTTTTGCCGTTTACAACTGAAGAAGCTTGGTCATGGTGGCAGAATGGTTCGGTTCATCTTGCGCAATGGCCAAATAGATCTGAATTTCCAATTCCAAATAACCAAGATATATACGGAACAACGAAAGAAGTTATTGCTCAGCTAAGAGGGATTAAATCTGATTCAAAGATTTCAATGAAAACTCCTGTAGTAAAAGCGCAAATGCAGGGCGGGAATTGGTTAGAAGGTAAATGGCTTGACGCAACCGTACTTGCAGATATTAAAGATGCAGGAAATATAACGGATCCATCTTTCAACCTAGATTCTGTTGTGAAAACTGATTCTAACGTATTTTGGGACGACGCAAATATTGAATTTGAGGCAAAAAGTGATTAGTGCAGAACTTGAAAATTGGTTGAATGACCACGATAACTTCGAAGCCGGAAAACTCTCTCGCAGAGCTGAACGGCCAACCTTGGAGCGTATGAAGAACCTCGTCAAGTATATGGGGGATCCTCAGAAAAATGTTCCCTCGATTCATATAACCGGTACAAACGGAAAGACTTCGACGACACGAATTGCTGAGAGTCTACTTAGAGCTAAAGGTCTTTATACCGGCCTTATCTGTTCGCCTCATTTATCTGTCATGAACGAACGAATCTGCCTAGATGGTCAACCTTGTAGCGATGAGCAATTAGAAACCTCTCTTAGTTATGTAAGAAACGTCGAAAATTCTTTCGAACAAGTGTCTAGTGATTCTCCGTCTTATTTCGAAATATTCATTGGTGCAGCATTCGAGCTTTTTAGTGAACAGGCAATCGATGTAGCCTTAATAGAAGTAGGTATGGGTGGACTTTTTGATGCCACTAACATTTGCGATTCACAAGTTTCTGTAGTTACCAATGTTGCCTTAGATCATGTTGAATATTTGGGCGACACAAGAGAAAAAATTGCTCTAGAAAAATCTGGAATAATAAAACCAGGACATAAAGTAGCCATTGGCGAACCTGATTATGAGATTTCAAAAATATTTGTAGATGCGGCTAATGCTGTAGGAGCTAAACCATTTGTTGTAGCTGAAGATTTCGACTTGCTTTCCAATGAACTAGCAGTCGGGGGAAGACTTTTGAGTTTTCGAACTCCTTATGGAGAATATAGAGATATGTTTCTACCGTTGTTCGGTTCTCATCAAGGTCAAAATGCGTTACTTGCAGTTGTTGCTAGTGAAATGTTTGTCGATGCAAAACTTGGCGACGAAGTAGTCGAGGAAGGGTTCTTGCAAGCTCGTTCTCCAGGGCGAATGGAAATCGTTAACCGTGATCCGCTTATTATCATCGATGGTGCACACAATGTCGCTGGTGCTCAAACATTTGCAACTGCAATGGATGAAGAATTTGAAAGAGCCAGACGAATATATGTTATGGGGTTAACTCGAGAAAAAGATTCAACTGCGATGATCAATTCACTGGGTATCGACAACGAAGATGTTGTTATAGCAACTGCTATTGATTCACCAAGAGCTATGAAGGTAGACGAACTCTCTAGGGCTTTAAAATCTGCTGGAATTGAGACAGTTATCGAAAGCGATGGGCCAGAATCTGCAATTGAAAATGCCAAGGCGATAGCCCTGGATGATGACCACATTATTGTGACGGGTAGCCTCTATGTAGTTGGTGAAATAAGAGCCCTATTGGTGCAATAAGGGTAATTTGACCCATTTGTCGGTCGATTGTAGAATGGATACCTCGACAAAAAAGAGGAAGTTCAGCACACTATGGAAGCTAACATACCGTCAGGACGACGACCACAAGATCAATTCTTAAGAGATGTGGATCCTAGTAATACAGAACACCGCCGCGCTTTAGCCCAGTTAACCGAAGGTGGAATTCTCACAAAAAAGGACGTAGCTAAGGTGCTAAGTCGTCTAGATCCAAATGACGAACAGGAAATGCTTACAGCCTTGGTGTTCATGGGTATAGAGACACCTTTCGAACTTACTGCAAAAGATTTTGATTCTTTAGCTAGAAAAATCAATCCGAATACTTTAATAGGCAGCTACACAGCTTTGCTTTTAGAGTCTGAAGATCTTTTATCTCCAGGAGCTCGTGAATCTATATGTGAAAAAGTTGATATGACTAAAATTGACCTAGAAGGCAGTAGTAGCGAATTTGGTACGACTCTTTCTAATCTTGCAGAGGCTGGTTTTTTGACAGTGCAAAAGCCTACGAATCCTATATTGACTTTAGAAACTTTAACTTTGCGTAAGGGCTCATTCAATTAAAAGCGCTAGCTGGAATATGCCCTAAATTGTAGAAAATCTTCTTATTTCATTTAGGATGTGAGTCATGCTAGATACAACTTTAATCATTCTCAAGCCAGACGCAGTAAAAAGAAAACTCGTTGGTGAAATCATCACTCGAATCGAGAAAAAGAACTTAACGATTGCTCGAATGGATATGAGGACTTTAGATAAAGAGATTCTCGACCAACACTACGAAGAGCACAAGGAAAAGGGCTTCTATCCTGAACTTGTAGACTTCATGTCTTCAGGGCCAGTGATTGTGATGGAAGTACATGGTAGAGATGTTCAAATGGTTATGAGAACTTTGATGGGATCAACAGATCCTGCTACTGCAGAACCAGGTACAATTCGGGGAGATTTAGGCATCGAATTTACTGAGAATCTCATACATGGTTCAGATTCTCAGGAGTCAGCTGTAAGAGAAATTAATATCTTCTTCGGATCTTAAACAATTCTCAGTTTCAAGTCATCTTCATTACTATCAACGCCGATTTGTAAACTTTTGCCTCCTTTGGACGTCTTGGGAGGCTTTGGCCTAGCCTAGAGGGCAAAGGAGGCCACTTTCCGTGTCTGAATCCATACTATCTTCAATTGTCGGACGCGATATGGCTGTCGACCTAGGAACAGCGAACACGCTAGTCTATGTTCGCGGCCGAGGTGTAGTTCTAAACGAACCTAGCGTAGTAGCGGTCAACACTCGAGATGGCCGTCCTTTGGCTGTTGGTTCTGAAGCTAAAAGAATGATCGGTCGTACACCTGGCCACATCAAAGCAATTCGACCTCTAAAAGATGGCGTGATTGCAGACTTTGATGTTTGTGAAAAAATGCTTCGTTACTTTATTCAAAAAGTTCACCAACGTCGATGGGCAAAACCAAGAATGGTTATTTGTGTTCCAAGCGGAATTACTGGTGTTGAACAACGTGCCGTTCAAGAAGCAGCCGAATATGCTGGAGCCAGAAAGCCTGCATACATAATAGAAGAACCAATGGCAGCAGCAATTGGTGCCGGTCTGCCTGTACATGAACCGACAGGAAACATGGTTGTTGATATCGGCGGAGGAACAACCGAAGTGGCTGTTATTTCTTTAGGTGGAATTGTTTCTAGCGAATCAGTTCGAATAGGTGGAGACGAACTTGATGACTCCATCATCACCTTTATAAAAAAAGAATATTCTTTGGCTATCGGCGAGCGTACCGCTGAAGAAATCAAAATGAGATTAGCTTCTGCTGCACCGTTAGAAGAAGAGCAAATGGCTGAAATTAGAGGTCGAGATTTAGTTACTGGACTTCCAAAGACGATTGTTGTTTCGACTGTTGAAATACGGGAAGCTATTGAAGAGCCTGTTAGCGCAATTGTCGATGCAGTGAAAGTTACTTTAGATAAGACTCCGCCTGAACTAGCAGCGGATATTATGGAAAAAGGAATTGTTATTACGGGTGGTGGTGCTCTACTTCATGGATTGGATCGACGCCTCGCAGATGAAACTGGCATGCCAATAATTATTGCTAAAAATCCGCTTTTTAGTGTGGTAGTCGGTTCAGGACAATGTCTTGAGGAATTTGATGTTCTCAAGTCAGTTCTAATTTCATCGAACCTACATTGATAAGAAAGTTCTGTATCGCAAGTGACTGTAAAAAAACGGGTGCTGTTTTTGCTTTTGATCACCGCAATCACTTTGATAACTATTGACGTTCGTGGCGGAACCAGCGGCCCGGTAGGTGCTGTTCGTTCTAGTGTTAGAGAAGTTTTTTCTCCATTGCAAAAAGGAATAAGCGCCGTTGTTTCACCCGTTAGCAATTTTGTTGATGGTGTTACGAATGCTTCGGACTTAAAGAGGGAAAATGAGAGTCTTCGAAAAGAAGTTACAAAGGTAAGAACAGAAAACAAAACGTTGGAAGCCGCTGCAAGTGAGAATGAGAGATTGCGTGAACTTCTAGGGTTGGTCGAAGAAATAAATGTTGATTCAGTTACCGCAAGAGTTGTAACAGGCTCGCCTTCGAATTTTGAAACCACTATTCAGGTTGATAAGGGCTCGCGCTCAGACGTAAAAGTGGGAGATCCTGTAGTAGATGGTGATGGTCTTGTAGGTCGGGTCATAGAAGTTTCAGCTTCAAGAGCGACAGTGCTGCTTATTATAGATTCTGTATCTGGAGTTGGAGTGAGAACTTCGCGAAGTGAGGTATCTGGTATCGCTCAAGGTGAATCAGGAAATGAAACTATGTCTATGCAGTTTGTTGATCCTGATGCGGATATTAAAAAAGGTGACAATGTGGTTACATCCGGGCTTCAGGATGGTCGTTTCCCTCCAAACATTCCAGTTGCGACAGTCAAAAGTGTACGAAAAGATCCAAGCGGATTGTCGAAAAATGTTCAACTCACCCCAATCGTTGATCTGGATCGTATATCTGTAGTGTCGATTTTACGAGTTGGAAGGTAGAAGCATTGAAACTCGAATCTCGATCACAAAATGAACATCGTTTTTCTCTTGACCCACTTGCTTCGAGAGATGATATAGATCGGTCTCCTTTTTTGCGATGGGGTGCAATTTCGCTTTTAGTTATGGTAGGGCTACTTCTAGAAACCACAGTATTTTCTTCATGGAGACTTTTCGGAGCAGCACCTTCATTTGGTTACGTCGCAGTAGCAGGGGTCGCATACTATGCAGGAGCAAATACCGCGATGGTATTTGGATTTTTTGCGGGTCTAGGCGCAGACATTTTCTATAGAACGCCGCTTGGAGTTTCAGCACTATCGATGCTTCTATGTGGGGTTTTAGTCGGAGTGCTTCAAACTGGGATGATGAGGCCAACGCCACTTGCAGTTCCATTATTAGGTTTGGTGGTGAGTCTTGTTGGAAACACCGTCTACGTGCTGATATCAATAATTGTTGGTTTTGAAGACTTGGTGAGTCTGCAAAGCGTGTACGTAATTTTGCTTAGCTCATTTATAAATATGGTCGCTTCTCCTTTTATCTTTATTTTTATCCGTAAATCTATCGGCGCTCCCGCATGGAGGAATAGATGACAGATCAACTGAGAGAAAAGCGCATAGGTATTGTAGGTGTTGTAATTATTGCAATTTTTTTAACGTTAATTTCTCGACTTTGGTATTTGCAAGTTGCAACCGGAGAAGAACTTGCCCAACAAGCAACTTCAAATAGGGTAAGGGTAATTCAAGAAGAAGCTCCTAGGGGAAGAATCTTAGATATTAATGGCAACGTCATTGTGGATAATAGGATTACGCGCTCAATTGTTGTTGATAGAGTTCAGCTTACAGATGAAAAGAAGAAACGTGAAGTAATTGCAAAACTTGCCAAGGTTTTGAACATTGAGAAGAAAGATATAGAAAGCAGAATTGCAGACCAGCGAATTTCGCCCTATAAACCTGTGCCAATCGCCATTGATGTTCCTTTCGATCGAATTCAATACATAAAAGAACGTCAAAATGAATTTACAGGGGTAGATGCAGTTCCGCTGCCAGTTCGTCGTTACCCAAACGGTAGCTTGGCGGCTCATTTGGTTGGATATGTTGGAGAAATCAATGACGAAGAACTAAAAGAAAAGAAGGGCAATTACCAGTTAGGTGAGACCATAGGTAAATCTGGCGTAGAACTCGCTTATGAAAAATATTTGAGGGGTAAGCCCTCGGTCAAAAAAGTGGAAATTGACGTAAAGGGAAGAGTGCTTCGACAAATAAGTTATGAAGAGCCTGAACCTGGAAATGATGTAGTGCTTTCACTAGATATTGAATTACAAAAAGTCGCAGAATCTTCACTTGCCCGCCAAATTGAAATAACTCGTTCGGTTCAAGATTTAGGTGATAAAGAAAAGTTTTCGACATTCAAAGCCCCCGGTGGTTCTGTAGTGGTGGTGGATCCAAATAATGGTTTTGTTAAAGCGCTCGCAAGTTTCCCAACATTTGATCCCTCAAAATTTGTTGATGGAATTCCAACACCTATATGGAAAGAGCTGAATGATCCAAAAAATGCATTTCCATTGAGCAACAGGGCAGTGCAAGGTCTTTATGCTCCGGCTTCAACTTTTAAAATGATTACAGCTATTGCAGGAGTTGAAAGCAATATTGTGACTCCCGGCTCAGCTTTTAACGATACAGGATCGTTAAAAGTTTCAGACAGAGTTTTCAATAATGCAGGTAAGAAAGCTAATGGTGTGATTAACCTGAGCACTGCCTTGACGGTTTCTTCTGATACATACTTTTATGACATAGGATCCAAACTCTGGTCTTTGCAATTTAAAAATCAGCCAGCCGGAGACGCAATTCAAGATACTGCGAGAGAGTTCGGATTTGGCAGCGTAACCGGAATCCCAATTGGTAATGAAAGTCAGGGGAGAATACCTGATGAAGAATGGAAAAAGAAAGTAAACAAAGAAAATCCTGAAGCATTCCCATATGCTCAATGGCTACCTGGTGACAATGTCAATACATCAGTTGGGCAAGGAGACACTCTCGTAACTCCCATTCAATTATCAATGGCGTATGGCGCTTTTTCAAATGGAGGAAGCTTGTATCAACCACAGTTAGTTGTGGAAATCCGGGAATCTCAATCTAAAAAAGTTGTCAAAAAGATTAAGCCGGTTTTAAAGCGAACCATCGAAATATCGCCGAGCCTTTTGGAATCTATGAAAAGTGGATTCGCTGGAGTTATTACAGGTGAGAAAGGTACAGCAGCAACTGCGTTTTCCTCTTTCCCAAGAACAATACCTGTCGCGGGCAAAACTGGAACGGCTGAAGTTAGCGGTAAGCAAGATACTTCAATTTTTGTCGGGTTCACACCAATTAATAAACCAAATTATGTAGCAGTGGCAATCATTGAAGAAGCCGGTTGGGGAGCTGGTACCGCAGCGCCGATTGTGAAACGTACATTTGAAGGCGCATATGGTTTGCCGGTTACTGACGTGATATTTGCACCGCCCCCAGGAGGTGCTGATTAATGGCCTTTACTAAATCTTTAAGTCAAGCAAAACAACAAATTTCAGCAAAACCGTGGCGACAAATTGATGCGATTTTAGTTAGTGCAGTCGCGGCTATTTCTATTCTTGGATGTTTAATGATTTATTCTGCATCACGTTCAAGGTTAGAAGCTTTGGGTATCTCGAAGACATATTTTTTGGAGCGTCAAATTGGTTTCGTAATAATCGGTTTCGTTTTGATGGTTCTAGTCATGTATGTCGACTATAGAAAAATGCGAGATATGTCTCCGCTCCTATATATCGGTGTAGTGGTGATGTTGGTTTTAGTCTTGTCTCCAATCGGTTCTACAGTAAATGGTACCCAGGGATGGTTCAATCTGCCAGGCGGTTTTCAGCTTCAACCTAGTGAGTTTTCTAAGTTCTTTTTGATCATTGTATTAGCAAGTTATATTGCTGCCAACGAACAATTTCATGCCGGGGCATTAGTGAAAACTTTAGCGATCGCAGGAGTTCCCATAGGTTTGGTGTTGTTGCAACCTGATTTAGGAACTGCAATGGTCCTATGTGCAATCCTGATTGGAATGTTAAGTGTTGCCGGAACAAAAGGTAGATATCTTTTGGCGATGGTTTTGTTTGCAATTGTGGGTGTAGTTGGAGTTTTGCAGTTAGGCGTTTTGAAAGAATATCAAGTCGATCGATTAACAGTATTCTTAAATCAATCAAACGACACGGGAACTTCGGCATATAATTTGGACCAAAGTAAAACTGCAATTGGAAACGGTGGATTTGCAGGAAAGGGATTGTTTAAAGGGGAACAAACAAATCTGAGCTATGTTCCAGAGCAGCATACCGATTTCATATTTACTGCGATCGGCGAAGAGTTAGGCTTTATTGGTTCGGCTACAGTTTTGGCATTATTCGGCATCATTGCTTGGCGAATCTGGAGAATTTCTCGTGCTGCGCCAGATGCTACAGGAACGCTTATCTGTATCGGTGTGGTTTCGATGTTCGTATTCCATGTTTTTGAAAATGTTGGTATGACTATGGGAATAATGCCTATCACCGGAATACCTTTACCTTTCGTCTCTTATGGCGGTTCGGCAATCTTGTTGATGTTCATGTCCATCGGGTTAGTCAACAATATATACATGCACCGATTTGAGTAAATAGTCGTCCATACATTTCAATTCATTTTTTGCGAACTAGGCGAAGAATTTTTACTCTAAAAACAGTCCATCCGACCTATGATAAAAACCTCATGGTGCGCCGATGTTTTAAGTAATGAATGGGACGTTAGAGATCGAGGCAACACCATGAAGAAAGTACTAAAGAAGTTTTTCACCAGTTTGTTGGTGGTTTCAACGTTAGCAATTTCACAAGTAGCACTGTTGCAAACAGCCAGTGCAGCTGACGGAGACTTCGGTGACATTCGTGTTTTAAATCAAGCATCAGGCACTGAAGTGATGTCTCAAGGATTCTTTGACAATTCATGGATCTCTGTTTGTAACGATGGAAATGCTGCTATAAAAAGTATTTCGTTTCAAAATGATACAACGGGTTGGGATCTTACAAGTCTCACAATTCAGGAAAGGCAAGAATGGAATACAGCTACTGATCTTGGAAGTATAACGCTTGAAGGAGTGTGGACCGGTCTTGTTGAACCGTCACAATGCTTCACAATTTTTCAATGGGGAACAGTTGACGGAGAAGTAGGAACGAATGCTGTTCATACAGTTACAGTCTCATCATCAGTGCTCTATGACGACACTGCAAATGTAGATCCAGAACCTTCCAATGATACAAGCACATTGACTCGATCAATTACTCCTCCAGTTTATGCAACAAACTTGACTCCATACATTGGAGATAGCGGCTTTACATACCCAACAGTTTGGGATGGATTTATTCCTCAGTATCAATGGGTGAATATATGTTCATGGGGTATAGGAACTCTGAAGAGTTTCCAAGTAGATATTACAACTGAGAATTGGATAAACACTTCATTCGAACTCGACACAAGTCCTTGGAGCAACGATACAGTATTAGATCCAGGTTCTATTACAAGCGACGGTCTATGGACAGGTCAACTTCAAGTGAACGAATGCATCAACTTAAGAGCTTATGGAGAAGTATCAGGTGAAATTGGCGAGGATGCAGTTTGGACTGCGACTGTTAGTGACGGAGTTTTTGTAGATGACACTTTAAATGTAGACACCAACTCTTCTGACGACACAGCAACGTTGGTTCAACCAATTCAAGAACCTGTATATTCATTGGAGCTTGGTAGTTATGTTGGAAACAACAACACTGAATTTATGTTCCAAGGACAGTTCCAAAATACATGGATCCATGTATGTTCAACGGGATACGGTTCTGTTGAAAGTATGAACTTTGAATTTGAAACTCAAAACTGGACACTTGAATCTCTTGAAGTTGATACATATGTACATCCAAGTAATAACAATGCCACAGACTTGGGTTCTATATCGATGGATGGTGAATGGAACGGAACACTAGAAGCTGGACAATGTATTGTATTCCGAGCCACTGGTCCGATAACTGGAAATTTGGGCGACACTGTTTCTTGGACCGTCAACCTCGCCTCGAGCACGTTAACCGGCGGCGAGCCAAATGTCGATGGAAATCTTTCAAACAACGAGATGACCATCTCCGCACCTATTGCAGAAACTGGCGATTTAGCAATCCAAACAAGGTTGATGACTCCAGGTGAAATTGCAGATGGCTCAAATATAAGTTACGAAGTGGAAGTTCAGAATATTGGCGCAGGAACTATTACTGATTCTCTTATAGGTTTGTACTACATACTTCCCGAAGGAGCTTCTTGGATTGGAATTACTGATTTAGATGTACAAGATGATCTTGTACCGCTTGGTTGTGTCAATAATGGTCCTGTAGCCGCGCAAGCGCCATCTCTATCTGCATACAGTGGAGATGTTATTCAATGTGGACTTCAAGGACCAGCAGATGGAATAACCCCAGGATCAAGCTATCCAATTCGACTTGATCTTGAAGCTTCAGAAGGTTTTGTTTCCGGTGAGACAGAAGTGTATGGAGTTGCACTTTCAGGAAATATTCAAGAGCCTGATAGCGCTACTTTCGTGATGGAAATTCAATCCGGTCGTGATCCTTTCCGTTTAGGAATGAACAACATCATGCATCTTGTGTACGACAATAACGAACTTCAAGTGACAATCAACAGATGTGAAGGAATCGGTGAAAATGTTAGTGAAGACGACGCGTGTTTCACAGTAGAATTTTCAAAGCCAGTCTGGGCAGCATCTTTTGATGTGAACGATTTAGTTCTTGTTGGTGGTGGAAATGTGTACTCATTTGTACAAGACTCAAGCACAAAATGGACTGTTCGAATAAATGGAATGACTCCAGGTGGAACACTTCAGCTGTTGCTCGGAGCAGCAAGCGTTAGCGACTATTCAGCAGTATCAAATGGTGTTGAAGTTCTTGGTGAGAACATGGTCAGATACACAACCGGAAGCGGAGATTCTCCAAACGGAAATGAAGAAACTGTAGCTGTAACAACAAATAACGGAACTTCTTCAAACTCTGGAAGCGCTTCAAAATTGATTAGTGCAGGCATCCAACCAGGTGTGGCACCAACGGCAGCGTCCGATTCGACTCCTTTGTTAGGAATAACTTCAGGATTGATTGCAGAGATACCAAAACTATTTAGTATCGATATAAGCAAGAGTTTGATATTAGGTAAATGGTCATTAACTCAAAACAACGTTCTTGATTTTTCAATCATTATCGTCAACCTAGCTGGATTGGCTGCACTCATGTTTGTAGCATTCGACCGAAAGAAAGTATTGATTTAGTCAACAAATCTAATCCGAATGTGTGTCGCGCTTTTTCTCCCAAAGCTCGACACACATTTTTATTTTGTCAGCATCCAAAGACGAAAACGCTGTGTCAGACTCAAGTACATAGCCCAGACCACAGGCCACAATTTCTGCTAAGAATTCGTTCGTGGAGCTGTTCCAAGAATGGTTGGTCGTTATTAGAAGACCAGATGTAGAAAGTAATCTTACGTAGTCTTTGACTTCTGATGGATTGGGGGCAAAACCATCAACAAATATAATGTCAAAAACTCTGTCGATAGACGGCAAAACTTCAATTGAACTTCCTATCGTCATCTTGATCTGTTTATCGACACCGAACAATTCAAAGTTTTGATTTGCAAGGCTTTCATGCTCTTTATTTAAGTCGATCGTTTGAACACTGCAATTATTGCCTTTTGCTAAACATATCGCCGAGTATCCAATTGCCGTGCCTATTTCCAGAATATTCACACTTTTTGTTTGATTGACGATTTGATTTAAAAACACTCCATTGTCAAATGGATATCCGCCACATTTGTGCCTATTGCGGTGGGCGATTGATTCATTATATAAATCCTCGTTAAACATTGAAATCGGTGGATTTTTCAAAATGTTAGTCCTACAGTTAGTAAATTAAAGTAGAATTCTAGACAACTAGCAATAGATATTTAGGGAGTAGTAATGGCCAAAGGTCAAGATAAAAGAAAAGAAAAGAAGAAACCTAAAAAAGAAAAGGCTCCTAAGAACCCTTCTTAGCTGACGTATCTTTGTTAGAAGCGCCCGAAGTGCGGCCTAAGATTTCTAGCAAAATTACTTCTATGAATTTCGATGTCCGTTCCTATCATAGGAATATTTGGATCGTGTTTGACACACTTGGACCCACCGTCTGACAGAAATCCAGGTCCATTGAAAGGTCGGATTGTGTTCCCTTTATTATGGGTACCTTTTTTTGTTTCAGAGATGCTATCGTTTTCTGTCGAGATGGAAGTTCTTTCTACAAATTCTCGTATGCCTCGGACATCTGCGGAATCAAATTCTCCTAAGACGGCTTTTAGCGATGGATTCTCACGCAGTGTTTGATCTGCCTGATGCTCGATTATCTTTGCTCCAAATCTGACTAGTCGAGCATGTGATCTTGATGTTTTTGCAATATGAATGACAGCTGGAAGGTCGGGGTTGCTGGCTAGTGGATGAGGATTGTCAAGCGAAAGCAACTTTCGGATGGTTTTTTTAACTTTTGATCGATTCCCATTCCAATACAAAGTGCCTAGAGTTTTACCGATGCTTGGATTTTGGACGAGAAGTTCCGGATCACAATCCGCCAATAAATTCTTGGCAAAACTTTTGAGAAGATGTCTTGAGTGGGGTACGTTTTTTGAAATCCAATCTAGAAAGTAACCTAGCTTTGGAATACTTGCAGCGTGATCCGAAGGAGCAATTAAAAGGAATGCAGCAATCTTTTCTTGGTCGGATCTGTCTCTGGTAAGGAATTTTTCAAAGTCGAACCAATCAATCGGCTGTGGACTTGAACTCGCGTCAGATATAAGGTCTCTTCGAGACATTTGTACCCCCCCCGGCAAATGTCAGATGTCCTCAAATGCTAACCACTTAATTGAAATCCGTCAAAAGCGGAAAAACTTGCCTCAAACAGGCAAAATCAGTTCTTGTATAGGGCATTTGAAAATTGATGCGAACGAATTTATCTCCTCTGGTGTTGAGTCGAGGGTTATTCCATCATTTCGATCTATCAAGACCGAAACATTAGGTCGAGCGTTCTTTTCTGTTAGCAACTCCCATAATTTGTCTATTTGTATGACTCTTTGGCTTAGATGTTTTTTCCATCCACCAGTTGTGACCCAATCTTTTTGGTGAAGGGACACTAAGCCGATGGTCGAAGTTGATTCTGAGGCAATTCGGAAATCGATAATTTTAGGTAGTCGAAGAATAGGGTTATTTGAATCTAATAGTTTTGAAAAGATATCAAGATAATTTTCGAAATCCTGTGAAAGCTCGGTGGTATTTTTTGAAACTCCTAGAATTGACAAATCGCTTTTTGCTCCACCAGCGCCGATAGTCAGCTTAAATCTGTCGTTACCAATTACTTCGGCAACAGAGCTAGCATCGAGAGCAAGTTGTTGAGGCGATCTCAAAATTGCCGAAGCAACCATCGTCCCAACATTTATATGTTCATGCCGAATTGCAACGTCTAATAATGCAGGCCACATTGCATGCCAGTTTCTATTTGTTCCACTCAAAGCATTTCCTCCGCCGTCTAGATGGTCGGGAAAGTACAGAGTGTCGATTCCCGAGTCAATGGAGCTGATTGCTTTTGACCGAAGCGCTTTGACATCGCCCTCTAAATACAACATGGCTGAAAGCTTTGTAGATTTATTTGCTTTGTGGACATCTTTCATTGAGTAACCAATCTATTAAATATGCAGCAATTACCTGGTATTAACGTGCGATTTAAGACATAAAGTACTATTTAAGGATATCTTTAAGTGTTGCATCTAGTTGTCGAGTAATATCGTAAGAGTTCGCAAACTAGAAAGTTTCAACTTATTTGGGAACGCTACTTAGCGCTAAATGAAGAGTTGAAACGAAATTAACGCCGAGCCAAGAAAGGATAATCTCGTTTAATATGATTTTTGAACCTAACCACCTGATTTATAGCTTCTCGCTAACCTCAATGTTTAGTTCATTATTTATATTGCGAATTATCTTGAAGCAATTTTTCAATCACCCATTTAGTGGGTTTAACAGTGCATTAGCCACTGCAAATATATCAAAAGGTTTACCATGTCCGACTTACAATCAAATTCAACTGAAGTATCATCCGATAATGAGGAAGAACTAAATAAAAACGAAAACGCTGAAGAAAATTCTCAGAATTCAAATCGACGTCGCAGAAGAGTGGAAGCTCCTGTAGACATAGACAACGATCGAGTATTTACAAACGAAGATATTCTTAGTGATGCAAAAACCGAATTAGGAATTGAAACTCCTGACCTTGGTCCTGACTCTAGGGCGCAATTGCGAAGAGAGGGAATGGATGAAGCTCCTTATTCAACTGGGGTGAGGCGTCGACGAAGATCAAATGTTTCAAGTGAAATCGAACTAGCTGAAATTCCTGTAGCTTCGACGAATTCCATTTCTGAAGAAGCATCTGAAGAAGCACCAAAGACTCGTTCAAGAAAGCGCACAGTTGCTAAAAAAGAGACTGACGTAGTTGAACCCAAATTGCCAGTAAAACCAACTATTGGATCAACCATTTCTGCTGAGGTAGTAGCGAAAATAGAGTCCCAAGAAAAGGAAACGAAGAAGACCCTTAAAAGAGGCCGAAAACGTTTAAATAATGAAGACAGTAACGACACTGAAATAAAGGCGAAGTCTAAACGCATAAGAAAGTCCAATAACAAAGGCAAGTCTGCTGGTCCAGTTTCGGCTGACCTTGGCATCGACGAAGATTTTGAAATCGACAAAAAGACACTCAAAAAACGTATTAAAAAATTGGGAACTGGAAAAGCTACCGGAAGATATTCAATGTATGTGCACGTTGATAAGCGTGGAAATACTCAACTCGCAATTACTGAAGGTCGGATACTGACTGAACATTATGTTTCTAGAGCTGATTTAGATGAAACAATTGCTATTGATGGAAATATTTATTTAGGTAAAGTTCAAAATGTTCTTCCAGGTATGGAGGCAGCATTTATTGACATTGATACTCCAAAAAATGCGGTGCTATATCGAGCTGACGTTATGTATGATCACGAAAAATACAAAAGACAACCACCACGTATTGAAGAGTCTCTAACTAACGGACAAATGACTTTGGTGCAAGTAACAAAAAATCCGATTGCGCATAAAGGTGCTCGACTCACTCAAGAAGTTTCATTAGCTGGAAGGTTTGTTGTACTTATCCCGAATCAACCGACAACCTATGGAATCTCCAAGAGGTTGCCCGACACTGAGCGAAGACGTCTACGACGAATATTGGATGAAATCCGACCTCAAGATGCAGGATTGATTGTTCGAACAGCTGCTGAAGGTGCAACTGATGACGAGCTGCGAAGAGATATGACGCGTTTGAGTGAACAGTGGGAACAGATTAAAAAAACAGCTGCAAAATCTGAGAAATCACGTAAAGCTGCACTCGTTTATAAAGAACCCCCTCTTGTGATGCGAATGATTCGAGAAGAGTTCAACAAGGAATTTCGTTCAATCGTAATAGATGACAAAGAGCTATACGAAGAAATCAAAAATTACGTAGATTCGATTACTCCTGAACTGTCGGACAGAGTTGAATATTATGATCCTAACGATGATCTAAATGTTTACGAACGATATCATGTTACTGAGCAATTAACTAAAGCCCTTGAAAATAAAGTATGGCTTCCAAGTGGAGGTTCACTAATTATTGAACGAACTGAAGCTCTGACAGTTATCGATGTAAATACTGGCAAAAATGTCGGTACATCTAATTTGGAAGAAACGGTCTATGAAAACAATTTAGAAGCGGCAGATGAGATTGCTCGTCAACTTAGGCTTCGTGATATTGGTGGAATCATTGTTATTGATTTTGTTGATATGGAAATTGAGAAGAACAGATTTGCTCTAACTGATCGACTTAGACAAGCTTTGTCCAGGGATAAAACAAGGACTCAAGTCTTTGAAGTTACTGAGTTGGGACTTGTTCAAATGACAAGAAAGCGTCTTTCAGAAGGAATGGTTGAGAGTTTTGCTGAAACCTGCCCAACTTGTGACGGTCGAGGTTTTGTTATTGACGAAGATATGGTTGGCGGATTTGCGCCAATAGTTACCCAAGAAAAAGCTACTAGCAAGAAAAATTAGCGAAAAAACAGGACAAAAACCACAATTCTGGGAAATCTCTTCTTGAGTGAAGCCCTAATTCTAACGATATATATCAAAGATCTATAAATAATATCTTAGAAAAGGTTGTGGCTAAATGGTATCCAAAACACTTGGAGCATTCGTAATTGCATTCGCATCGCTTGCATTTGCAATCTATCGATTGACGGTACTCGTAGCAGATTTCTCATGGATCAATTTAGCTGTTGCAACGTGTGAAGTTACACTGTTGACGCTTGCGTCGATTGAAGCCTCATTGATGGCTACAACGACAACAAAGCGAGCACGAAAGCAAGATGATTCAGTATTAATGGAATCTGCGAAAACAATTCTATTTTCATCCAAGGCGACAAGTATTGAACAAAAAGGTGGAGAAACTAAAGTAAAGATTGATACAGCAAACATAACAAGTGCGGACAATGTAGTTCCAATGAATGTCGATGTTGTAATATTCGCTGAAGACTGTACTTTAGATCAACTTCGACGATGTTTTTTATCGATCAATATGTTGGATGATGTTGATCACGTTTATCTTATAGATTCTCAAATTTCTACCGAGCGAGAACAACTAGCTAAAGAGTTCAGTTTTTTTGTTGCTGAATCATTTCATAATATTGTCGCTACGACGGAGAAGGTACTCGTTTGCAGAGGCACAGATATTCTTTATCCTGATTCAATTAAATTAAGCCGCACATATGATACTGGCGAATCAACATTCTTAGAGCTACGAAGCGTATATAGTGACGAAAGAGCGCTTGGAGTAAATGGCGTTGTAGATGTAACTGACAAGCGTCAAATGATCAGAGAGGCACTTTCTACTAGAGGTTTGTCAACTTGGTCTACAGGCCCTGCGGTCGTTCCAAGCACGGCATTAGAGTTTTCTGCTCATGCGACTTCTTCAACTCAATTTTTCAGATCTTGTGAAATGCACGGTATTCATGGTCTGTTGACTGACGAAATCATGAGCGAAGAAATTTCTCACGAACAAACTATCTCTGAAGTTGAATGGCGCGCGTTGGACTTTAGCTATTCCTCGGGTGCCTGGATGCATAGTTACAAAGCTAAGGGTTCACGAATGATAGGACTAGGAATAAAGACTTGGTCTGCAATGATCAATACATCCTTGGTGAGGAGAATCGCTACTATAGCTTTGGTTCTATATTGTGTAACAAAGCCATCGAGGTTTTCCTTCATCGACATTAACTATCTAGCAGCCGGATTGGCAACGTCAGTAGTTGTAATTGGTGCGGGATATTTGACTGGTGACAGAAGAGGATTATTTGCGCGAATTAGAGAGTTCTACTTCGATATTGAAGCTGTTATGTACAACGTCTACAAGTCGCTTATCAAGCCAGAAGAAAGAGCTAAGGATACTTCAATCGTTAAAAAGCTTCCTAGCGTAAGTGCCTTGTTAATACTTACCAATGCAGTTTTAATCTTTCGTGTATATCAACAATATAATGATCAATTATCATCTGCGGTGAGTCATTTCTTGAAAAACTTTTCACTTTTTGCAGGCTATTCTTTGCTTGTGACGATGCTTGTAGGTTTAGGAATGGTGATTGTTAGACAATCTCGATCAGCAATGAGAAGAGAAGTTTCAAGAGGAGCCAATCTTGATTCAGAACCAATTGCAATGATTGACCTTTCTCCCGGAGGTGCGGGTTGCGTTTCAATCGTTCCCATGGAGATTGGCAAAGAAATCGAATTTGAATCTTCGTTACCGACAAAAAATGAAAATGTTAAATTTCGATGTAAAGCAATTGTCAGATCAAATGTTGCCTGGAATGATTCATATCGGGTGGGAATCGAGTTCGTAGATATAGATCGTGCACAGTTAGATGTTTTGGAAACCTATTGCTCAATCGTTTATCCGCACACTCAAGCTAGGGAAGTTATAGATAGTCAACGAGAAAAGGGCCACAAGCTCGGTAAGCTCAATGGAAAAGCAGAGAAACGTTTTCTGTCCTATGCAGCTTCTTTTGTTGCTCTAGGCGCCATTATTTTCTTGAACCTTTCAAGTTGGCAATAAACCCGTGATTTGAAGCCGTTTATCTTTAGAATCCCTGTTCAGAGTGCTCAGATTTTCTGAAGATATCTCCTATTCCTGCCGATAAATTAACAACAACGGCATGGGGTGAGAATGCTACGAAAATTAACAAGAGTTCTTATATTTATTTTGTATCTCGCGTCTTCGGGATACTTACTCTTGTCGTTGTTAAACAATGGTTTAAATGGAGATCATTTCATTCATTTCGCACTTTTGTTGACTCAATTCTTAGGGTTCTCGGTTGGCTCAACAGAACTATTCCTTTTACATCGAAAAAATTCACCAGAAATTACTTTTGGTCAAAGTGAACATGTTGGAGTTTTGTGTTTCATCGAAGATGAAATTTTCGAAACCGCAAGAATTTCTTTGCTTTCCCTAAAGCATTTACGCGGTTCTCCAAAAGTATATGTATATGCTATTGCGCACCGCCCAGAAATTGAATCACTTTGTTCAGAATTCAATTTCGAATACGAGTATCAAAATTTTGATCCTCCTCAACAATTCGATCAGTTCCTGATCACTAATGGGCACACAATTGTTTATCCTGATGCGATTCTCGTGGGACAACGAAGACTAAACGACAAAATATCTTTTGTGGAATTGAATCATTCTAATTATTCATCCCATGCTCTAAGAGATAGCAAATACGATCGAGACGCATCGCGAGCATATCTAATAGCATCAGCTTGCGGTACCTATTCTGTGCCGATATTTACTGGTGGTCCAATTTTAACTCAGAGAAAAAACTGTAATTTAGATTTGATTTCGAACGAACAAAATATACCTTCTTTTTCCGAAGTAGTGGCTCGAGCAGCTTCTACAGGACATAGAGGCACAATCACTTCTCATCCTTGTTGTGAATGCATGTCTCATAATGAAGTAGATCACAACCTTTCCTCCAGAACAGCGCGTGTAAAAGTATCAAAAAAGTTGAGAAGTCACCCAGAGTATATAGACACGGCAAAGGGAATAATCAGAAGGTATATCGGATGGTATTACATGCGATTCTTTTGGTTGCGCTCGATAGGTGTTTTGTTGTCTTTAATGCTGATTCTTAATTTTGCAGTTTATGGTATCCCAAAATCAATATTTATTGTAGGAATTTTAGGTAGTTTTTTAATTGCGCAAATCTCGAGTTTTCTTTTAAGCAAGATGTTGGGTGATTATAGAAATCCCTTGGAACGAATAAGAGATCTAGTCTTGGATTGCGAAGCTTTTCTTTACGCTACTGTTTTAAAGCCGCAAACGAAAAGCTACTTTAGAAGCTTCCATGTGCGACTCTTTCCGTTTTATTTAAGTTTAATTGCAGTTTTTACTTTCGCATCTTCTGCTTTTGGAATTTTTGGCGAAGGATTTTTGCCAAATGAATTTATTTACAAGTTTTCAACGTTGGCGCTGGTTTGTGTCGCCTTAATTGCATTATACAAAGCAATGGCTCGACACCTAAGTGCTAGACAACGTGAATTCGCGCGGCGCTCGGTATCCATCACTGGTTCATCTAGTTATGAATCTATGTGGATCGTCGATCTCACCCATCGGGGCGCCGCGTATGTTTCTGACACGTCGTTTGAATTAGGTGAAGAAACGCCATTGGTTTTCAGAGTTCCAACAGTCAGTGGAGATTCAATAATTACTGTTGTTGGAAAAGTGACTTATTGTGCACCTAGAGGAGATAAATTTCAGGTTGGCGTGGCTTTCAAGGAGCTGTCTCAACAAGCTTTGGATGACTTGACTCTTTATTGCTCTGTTCTCTATCCGTATCGTCAAGCAAGACAGATAGATGAGTCAGAAAATCTTTTTGACAACGTTGATTTTAACTTTCCTAAGTCAAAAGAATCTAGAAAAAACATGCTTTCTTTTTCAGTGTATTTATTAGTAGCCTCAACTTTGTTTGGCCTTATCGCGTCTCAGGCTCCATTAATGGAAACTGACAATAGCCAAACTCGAGAAGTGTCGAGTTCTACGATTTCGACGTCTGTTGCCTTATCCAATATAGCCAATTCACCGATTTACGAATTTGATTCTCTTCAATTGTCTGACAACCAAGATCAACAATTTACAATCTCGTCAACTTTGTATGTTGATAATGATTTGAATGGGGAAGTGAGTCCGGGTGACGAACCATTGACTGGCATAAATATCGAACTTTTTAACCCAAGGTTAAATGATTCTAAAGATACACAGTCTCCGGTAGCTCAGGCAGTATCTGATGCAAACGGGCAGTACTCATTTAGATTTATTAATTCAGGATCATATTATGTAAAGATTTCGGACTTTGGATCGGAATATGAACCGGCGGATTCTGGAGTTGAAGATTTTCGCGCTCTTAAAACATCATCTGGATTTAGATCTAAGAATTTTCAAGTTAATTCCGAAAACAATGGAAATATCAAAGAGCTAGCGTTCAGCTTTCAAAGAAAATATGATTTGAGTCTCTCGAGTGAGGTCATTGGGGTAACCAGTAGAGGCTTCTTGCCCGGAGACACCGTAACATATCGACTTAGTGCAACGAATAATGGACCTTCAAATGCACTTGGTGGTTTTCGCATTACTTCTGAACTTAGCGAAAGTTATGATGCGAAATCTGCACGAATGACTAACACGGGAGGATATTCACCCTGTGGGTTTAATGGATTGTCACTAGAGTGCATTTCGAACACCGTCTTAGCTCCGGGAGAAACTCGATCGCTTGAATTTTCCATAGTTTCAAACGTCGCAACAAGCGCTTCGTCGAACAGGAGAGCAATCGTTTCAGAAATCGAACCAAGCAAGCTAGATAGAAGAGAATTTGAATCCAATTATTTGAATACGAATAACTCTATTACTTCGATTATTCCTGTTGGTCAACCTAATTCATTAGGAGGTCGAGTATTTTTAGACTCCAATTTGAACGGAATACTTGATTCAGGTGAGTACGGCGTCGGAGGGATCAGAGTCGGGCTTTTGCAATTTAAAGATGTGAATGGAAATGGAAAGAAGGATCCTGGTGAAACTCCAGAAATCGCAAACGATGTATCAGATCCGTTGGGTTTTTATGGAGTGGCTTCTGGAAAAGCAAGTTTCCAAGCCCTTGAGCCTGGATCTCAATATGGTTTGATCTTTTCAAAATTTCCAAAGGGTTTTGTGGCAAGTGTTCTAGATCTTGGCGAAGATGACTTGGGCCAAGGCGACAAAAAGAAAGCCGAAAATTCTTTGGCTTGGATAACTTTGGAAAGTTCTCAGGTAAAAACCGATGCAAACTATGGATTAACTTCAAATAAAAGTGACATATCAAAAATTGCGTATGTAGATAGAAACAAAAATGCAAAGTTCGACGATTCGGACTTTTTTCCGCAAGGTCTTGATGGACGATTATTGCAATGGATAGATACTAATTCAAATGGCAAAATTGAGGTTGGTGAACTGAACGATAAACCGATAGGAGTATCTGCGATTGATTCACAGGGTCAATTCCGTTTTAGTTCGGTACAGAATTCCATTTTCCCTACTAAATACGCTTTAGAAATTGATCTTCCGGAAGGATATCAGATTAAAGGCAATAGAAGTAAAGGCACAGTCCGAACAAAGTTTGAAAGTCTGGAAGCATTTCAAGAATCTAAAACTGTTTTATTGGAAACAGGTTTAAGCGTTACGGGAAACTTTTGGATTGATTTTAATTTCAACAGCAAGCAAGATGATTTAGAATTTGGAGCGAGAAGTCTTGAACTCGTTTTGGTGGATTCAAATAATAAGATAATTACCAAGACCGCAACGGACGAAAATGGCAATTATGTGTTCAATAGAGTTCCAACTGGTCAGTACTTTTTAGGAATCGAGAAAAATTCGATACCTAAAGGTTTTTCGTTTGGCGGCATTGGATATGAAGCTATTTCAAAAGACATTACTGGACGATCCGATATAACAATACAAGTCCAAGGAAATGGAGAACAAAAGATTCGCTCTATTCCCATGATCCCTGCAAGCTCGATAGAAGGGAAACTATTCGAACCCAAAGACTCAACTGGACGAAGTTCAAATCTTACAAGAGCGATTTCTTCGAGTGGAATAAATTTAGATAGCAACAACCTATTTATTGGTGCCACCAAAACTTCTGACAAAGGAAAGTTTGGTTTTTCAAATTTAAAACCCGGCAGATATAGCATCGAAGCTGAAAATGATTCATTTGAATCAACGGAGTCTGTTTATTTAGTTCCAGGCGAGACGAAAATTGCTATTAATGAGAACCTGGATCAAACGTATCCTATAAATATATTGATGGACGATAGCGATATCCCTGAAATAGCAATATCTAAGTCTTTGGATAGGAATCTGAAAAATGCCGTAATTATGATTAGTGCAGCCTGTGTTGCTGGAATATTATTGGTTTTAGCTAGAAGAAGGAAGCTAATTTATCGATCGAGATGAGTTCAGGGAGTTTTAGTGGCTTGATTTGGAAACTTCCACCCGTTATGAACTAGCATATATTGGTTCTAATGAGGAGAAATAACGAGATGTATGCAATAATTTCAGACGGTTCAAAACAATATAAAGTTCAAGAAGGCGATGAAGTTACAGTCGAAAGATTGGACGAAGAATCACCACAAGTAACTCCTGTGATGATCGTTGATGGCGATACGGTTATTGCGTCTAAATCTGATCTAGCTAAAGCTAGTGTCAAGGTGTCTTTTGTTCGACATGCCACTGGTACCAAAATCGATGGATTTAACTACAAGAATAAATCTAATAATCGAAAAAGATATGGTCACCGACAAAAGTACCATGTAATTTCAATCGACCAGATTTCTGCATAAGCTAAAGATCTAAGAATCGGAGAATAACAATGTCAAAGAAAAAAGGTGCAGGTTCAGTTAAGAACGGCCGCGATTCAAATGCGCAGCGACTTGGAGTAAAACTTTTTGGAGGAATGCTTGCAGTTCCTGGTGCAATAATCGTGCGACAACGTGGTACAAAATTTCACCCAGGTAACAATGTGGGTATTGGAAAAGACGACACCCTTTTTGCTTTAAAGGAAGGCCTTGTTCAATTTACTGAGCGTAAAGACAAGAAAACTGTCGACGTAATTCCTTCAGACTCTTAATTTCTATTTAACATTTAAAATTTGGGACGGTATTTGTGAGTGATTTTGTCGACTCAGTTTCCGTCAACTTAAAAGCTGGATCTGGTGGATCGGGTGCAATGTCCTTTCGTCGTGAAGCTCATGTGGCTCAAGGTGGACCCGATGGTGGAGATGGTGGAAAGGGTGGAGACATTTGGATCCAGGCTGACCACAACACAGTGAGTCTTTTTGCCTATCGGGACCATCCACATATAAAAGCAAAAAATGGAACTCCTGGTGCCGGGAAAAAGATGCACGGCAAAAAGGGTGAAGACAAAGTTGTTTTCGTTCCAGAAGGAACAATAGTTTCTCATAGAGATGGAGAAATAATTGCCGACTTAGTTAATCATGGGGACAGAGTTTTAGTTGCTCGAGGAGGAAGGGCCGGAAAAGGTAATGCTCGATTTTTAACTAACTCTCGACGGGCCCCGAGTTTCGCTGAACAAGGAGAACCCGGAGAAGAGTTTTGGATCGATCTAGAGATGAAACTCATGGCAGATGCAGCTCTGGTCGGATTTCCAAATGCTGGAAAATCGACGCTTATTTCTTCAGTGAGTGCGGCGAAGCCAAAAATAGCGGATTATCCGTTCACTACGCTTGAGCCAAACCTTGGGCTTGTTAAATTCGATGATCATGAATTCGTTCTTGCTGATATTCCAGGATTGATAGAAGGTGCCAGCAAAGGCAAGGGTTTGGGTATTCAGTTTTTAAAGCATATCGAACGTGCCAGAGTGCTTGTAATTTTGATTGATCTTGCTTCAATGGATGGTTTTGATCCAAAAGAGCAAGAAGCAAAATTGTTGAAAGAACTTGGAGAGTATCGAGCAGAACTTTTAGAACGACCTCGTTTAGTTGTGGGTTCGAAAGCTGATGTTGCTCAATTTGATTTCGATGGTCTCAAAATTTCTGCTGTGACGAGAACTGGTATAGAAGAATTCCTTGGCAAGCTTGGAGAATTAGTTGATCAAGCTCGTAGAGATCAAGTAGCAGATGAAAGCTATATCGTACATAATCCAAAAGCGGAGGGTTTTAAGATCACGAGAGAGGACGATGGCGGGTTTAGAATAGCCGGTAGATCAATCGAAAGAGTGGTCGCGATGTCGGATCTTTCAAATGAAGATGCACTTGATTATGTTCATCAGAAAATGATGAGAATGGGAGTCGAGAAGGCCATGCGCAAACACGGAATTTCACATGGAGACATCGTTCGTATTGGTGAAATGGAATTTGAATTTGAAGACGAGGAAGTGTTCTAGTTGACTGGCATAAAGAGTGGTCCAGATAACCTAATAGTCGTTAAAGTTGGTTCAAACGCTATTACTTGTCAATCTTCAGACGGAACACAATCGGTGGACCCAAAGCGCGTAGGTGAAATTTCTCAAGGTATAAATGACATTATCAATCAAGGATTTCAAGTCATTCTTGTTACATCTGGAGCAGTTGCTGGAGGAATGCACAAAAAGCATTTCAATAAGAGACCTGGTGTAGGTGAAAATACAAGACTAAGTTCACTCGCTGCAATTGGTCAATCGCAATTGATGTACCTTTATGCTCAAGCTTTTGAATCTTATGGGATTACTGTTGCGCAAGCACTTCCAACTCAAGATGATTTTCATAGGGAAGTCGTTAGTGAACACATGAGAGACACTTTGAATGATTTGCTCGAACTAGGTTGCGTTCCGATATTGAATGAGAATGATTTCACTTCTTTTGCTGAAATGAGATTCGGTGACAATGATATTATTGCTTCTCTAGTTTCAATTCTTTGTGAAGCTAAGCATTTGGTCATTTTTACGGTCGAAGATGGAATTATGACTGCCAATCCGAAGAATGACTCTAAAGCAGAGCTAATTGAAGAGATAGATGTTTTATTACCTGAGATGTTTGACGAAAGCCAAGAAAAAAGTGCCGCAGGCTCAGGTGGAATAAATTCAAAACTTTATAGCGGTGATCTTTGCAGCCACTCTGGAATTAAAACTTCAATTGCAAACATTACTAATGTGGCCGAACTGACAAAAATTGTTGACGGAACATTGAGATGCACGAGATTTAAAGTCAAGAATGAAAATTATCTTCCAATAGATCAAGCCTGCGAAATCGTAGCAAAACAGACTGCCGATCGACTTAACCCATTTTTCTCGATTTCCTAATCTGACCTTAATTTTTCAATCGTAGGAATATTGACTGAAATGCTTGCAATTGGCTCTCAGTTCGGCAAGGATAACTACACGATTTTGAGGAGTCTAAAAATATGCCAAAGTATGATCGCACAACCCTGCTCCGCGATTTAACTTCCGATTCACCTTCGGCTGTTAAACGCTTACTACGAACAAGTGACATTGCATTATTGTTTCAAGTGTCCGAACGAACAGTTGCAGAGTGGGCACGAAGAGGTCGAATCCCTTCCGTTAGAACACCCGGAGGACACCGGCGCTACCCAAGCGAAGCAATTGTGAAACTTCTTCGAGAGGCTGAACTTGCTGGCGAAGACATAAATTAATCCAACGATTTCCGGATATTCGCCTCGTGCGCGATAGTTGTCAAACTATTTAAAACAATAAACATTTTCCCTTTACGTCGTGGTTTTTCTATTCGATAATGAAGATTGATAGGAGAGTTTCATGATGAAAAGATTTAGCGTTTTAGGTATTTTTGTTTTAGCGGGTGCAGCTATTGCTGCAGCGACGATTTATAGGTTTAAACGTAGCCAGCCTGAAACAAATGTTGGTTCATCGTCTAGCTTTACAGGATTGCGAGAATGGAATTCATCTTTACAAAGAGAAATAGTTCGTTCACACAGAGATGCTCGTGATGTTTGTATAGCAGTTTTAACAATCAACACTGCAGAGAAAAAATCTGATCCTGAAAAATACCGAATGATTGAAAAGAAATTTGCTCTTGCAGTTCGTGGATCCGACTTGCTTGCTCGAAATGATGACGGAGAATTCTTTGTCTTATTTCCTGAAGCTGGCCTGGACGAAGGATATGAAGCAGTTGAAAGACTCCAGGAGACACTTCCTCCAACAGCCTCTCTTGCTGCAGGACTTGCTGTTTGGGATCACTGTGAAACAGCAGCAGAACTCGTTTCTAGAGCTGTAGCTTCAATGCAGGGTGAAGACAAGGCCTCCAGAGCAAAGATTGCTGTATCTGAGACCCCACAAACTGTTAAACACTAAATATTCACAAATTAAGCACTAAAACATTTTTCGTGTCAAAATATATCGATGTTACTTAGTGAACAATTAGAGTTAGCAAACCAAGCAACAAAAATTGCTAGGACTTTGTCGTCTCAATCGAAATCAGAAATTATCATAGCTATCGCTAATCATATCGAGGATGAAACTGATTCCATAATTGCTGTCAATGAAGTTGAAGTTCAGTCTGCGCTGGAAAATGGAATGGATTCTTCTCAGTGTGACCGCTTATCGCTAGATAGAGACAGAATTAAATCAATGGTAGATGCCGCTAGACAAGTTGCTCAATTGCCTGATCCTGTTGGTCAAGTTTTAGAGAGTTGGAAACAAGATTCTGGAATTGAAATCAAGAAAGTGCGAGTTCCAATTGGTGTAGTGGCAGTAATTTATGAAAATAGACCTAATGTGACTTTGGATTCCGCCATGATCTCGATAATGAGCGGAAATGTTTGTGTTCTAAGAGGCTCTTCTGCAGCTAGACAAACCAACAAAGCAATTGTGGAAAAGATTCATGAGGTTTTGGATAAATTTGATCTACCACATTCTCTAGTCACTTTTGTAGATGACCATACAAGACAAGGCGCTACTGAACTTATGCAATCGAGGGGAAAAATAGACGTTCTTATTCCTCGAGGCGGACCTTCACTCATTGAAGCAATTGAACAAAATGCAACAGTACCTACCATTATCGATGGGGCAGGTAATTGTCATGTTTATGTGGACCGAGATGCAGATTTAGATTTAGCAGAAAAACTAGTAATCAATTCAAAAACTCAAAGGACTTCTGTATGTAACGCAGCAGAATCACTTGTGATTCATCAAAGTGTTGCCAAAGAATTTATCCCGAGAATTGTGAAAGCATTGAAACTGAAAAATGTAGAAATTGTGGGGGACCAGCGCAGTGTTGATCTTTCAGATGGTCAAATATTAGAAGCAAAAATGGAAGACTTCGCGAAAGAATTTCTTGATTCAAAAATCTCAGTTTGTGTTGTGGACTCTTTGGGTGATGCTATTGGTTGGGTTAACGAAAATGCCACAGGGCACACTGAAATGATAGTTACGGATAACCCCGAAAGTGCAGCTCGTTTTATGGATGAAGTGACTTCAGCCGTTGTAATGCAAAATACTTCTACTCGTTATACTGATGGTCAGAGATTTGGTTTTGGAGCTGAAATTGGAATTTCAACCCAAAAACTACATGCCAGAGGTCCAATGGCATTAAACGAATTGACGACATATCAATATCGGGTTAATTCAGAAGGATCAACTGTTTAAACTTTATGTTGTTTTATGAATTTATAGCGAGTTATTGCTTCACTGTGGTCAACCATGGGTTCCGGATAGTTACCTAATAGATTATTTCCTTCCAGCTGTTCCCTAAGATGGTGAGGGAAGTGAATGTCTTTTTCGTCAACATTTTTAAGCTCTGGGACGTATCGTTTGATATAAACACCATGTGGGTCGAAGCGTTCACTTTGCCTGATAGGATTGAAAATTCGGTTTGGGTTTGTATCCGTTCCTGTGCCAGCAACCCACTGCCAATTTAGGTAATTGTTTGCGATATCGCCATCAGTTAGCCACTTCATAAACCAATCTGCGCCTAGCTTCCAGTCAATGTAGAGATCCTTAGTTAGAAAAGATGCAACAATCATTCTTGCTCTATTGTGCATAAAGCCCTCTTGTTTGAGTTGTCTCATAGCTGCATCAACGATTGGGTAGCCAGTTTCTCCTGTGCACCATTTTTGAAATGCAACATCGTCTACATTCCAAGTGTCGTGTCTATCTACGTAGTCTTGCTGGCTGGCATGCGGATTATAAAATAAAATCTGGTGGTAGAAATCTCTCCAACAAAGTTGCCTGATAAAAGGTGTAGACCCAGGTTTTCTCTTTATTTTGACCGCTACTTCTCGAGCAGACAGCGTTCCAAAATGAAGAGCCGAACTAGTGTGGGACGTCTTGTCGCCTTCTAAATCATTATGATTGTCCTCATAGCTTTCAAGATGATCTCGAACCCATTTGTTCAGCCTCTTTCTTGCCAGTTTTTCACCACCTATTTCACGATTGGGCGATATTCCATCATCGGGCAATATTTGTGTGTTTGCTATCTCGCCGGCACCGAACTTTTTGACTAAACCAGCAGGAATTCCAATATTTTCTGGCTCAGGCAGGATAGATCCAAAATCAGCTTCTATCCACGAATTGTAATATGGAGTGAAGACTTTAAATTCTCGAGGGGTAACTGTCGATTTTGGTGAAAGCTTTTGCGGAGCAACGATTGTGTGATTGTCTATACAATGCGTGTTCAAGAAATTAGCGTCACAATATTCTTGTAATTTTTTATCGCGTTTGATTGAATAGGAGCTCATATCTTTCGACCAGACAATTCCCGATGCTTCAACATCTTTTGCAAAACGAATCACTTCGTCAGGCCAAAGACCTCGACGAAAAAATAAATCGGACGATTTTGATCGCAAGTTTGTTTTCAAGTCTTCCAAGCATTCGAATAGATAAGCAATCCTGTTGGTGCTGGAATGAACTCCAGAAAGCAATTTGTCATCCAAAACAAACAGAGGGATCACTACTTCATAATTGTCGAGAGCGGCCCATAACGTGCGGTTGTCGGATAATCTCAGGTCTCTAGTGAAAACTAATACACAGGTTTGCTTATCCATTAACTAATTATACGGCTAGACCTTTTATGATGTATGACCAGCAAAATTCCAAGGTTTTCATTCAAAACGTGGCAAGATACATAGGTGCGAAGAGGAATATTTGGTGGTACTTTTGATCCAATCCATTTTGGTCATATTCATGCAATCGCGCATGCCTGCGATGTATCAAAACTTGATGCTATACATATTGTGGTAGCTGGAGATCCTTATCAAAAAAGTGATTTGGTAGCCAGCGCCCACCAACGATTGAGTTGGGTTAAGGCCGCGATTCGTGAGTTTTATCCTGAGTCAAAAAAAGTAATAGTGGATGACAGAGAGATAAATAGGGAAGGTCCCTCTTATACATACGATACCGTTATGGAAATGAAGTCAGAGTACCCAGAAGATGAACTCGTTCTTGTGATCGGCGAAGATATTGTTGACACAATCGGAAGTTGGAAAGAGACAGAAAAGCTTTCCGAACTGGTAGAAATCTTTGTTGTACCTAGAACCATATTTCCAACGTCTTCAACCTATATTCGAGCACAGCTTAAGGAGAAAAAGCCTGTAACGGGCTTAATTCCAAGCGCTATTGAAGCAGAAATAATTGAAAAATCCTTGTATAATTAGTGTCTACCGGCCGATAATACAAGCAAGGGAAACAATAAGGAGTGACTATTACAAACTCTTCTAAAAATTACCTATCACCAATTGAGTTAAGCGAGTTGTGCGCGAGCGCCAGCGACTCAAAAAAAGCAAAAGATATACTGGTTTTAGATGTTGGAGAGATTATAGGCATTGCCGAATATTTTGTTGTTTGTTCTGGTTCCAATGATCGCCAAGTTAAAGCAATCTCCGATGCAATTTTGAATGCTGCATTTCAATGCAACGTAAAACCGATAAGCGTGGAAGGTCAAAGAGAGGGTGAGTGGATACTTCTAGATTTTGGAACTGTTGTAGTGCACATCTTCCATGATGAATATCGAAAGTTTTACCGCATCGAAAGATTGTTCAAAGATGCTCACAAAATTGAGTGGAAATCTTTAATCAAAGAAGCTGGATAATCAAACTTAATCTAAGTTACTAGCCGGAAACATTATTTCTAATTCGTGGTTTCTACCATACATTATTTTTAACATTTTTGTTGCTTTTTCTTGCAACCAGCATACGAAAGATATATTGCTATTTAGCTCTTCGCGTGTCGATAATTAGATATATCCCTTAAGGAGGATGAAATGAAAGCAATATTGTTAGACAAAATTGTTCCATTGTTATTAGTACTAGGAGGACTTAATGTCGGCATCAGCCAGGTGTTTGACTTTAACCCTATAGAGGAAGTTTTAGGTTCAGGCACAACAGGTACTGGAATATTCTATGTTCTAGTTGGAATTTCCGCTTTGGTTGGCTTGTACCACTTCATGGACACAACGATGCATCCAAAAGTTACACATTAGATTGACCCGTCTAGAATTATCCACCCTTTCGAGGGTGGATTTTTTTTGTAATTTATGAATGATGTTCCGCTAGCTCATCTTTGTGGGTCTTTGTGGACATTTTTGCATCGCTTGCATAGGCGCTTCTACCAACGAGCATACCCACTACCGACGAGACTGCCATATTTATCGAGAAAGCGATAATCGCTTTTATGCAATTCACAAGTGTTAAATCATTAAAAACTAAAGCCAAAGTAAAGCAGCCTAAACCAAGGCCAGTTGCAGTAGCAATGGTACTCGTTCTGCAATATATATCTTCAGATCGTAATAGACCGATGGAGCCGATTAAAAAGACGAAGCTTCCGCAGATAACAAAGAATCCTGTTAAAAAGCTAATTGTCATTATTGCTCATCTCTAAGTATCAATCGAACGAGTGCGAGTGTGGACAAAAATCCTGCCGAAGACACAATTAAAAGAAGATCTAGCATTGAAGGAAACTCTAGTAATAGACCAATTAATACAAACAGTGCGACAATGGTTGCAAGGATCATATCGGAAGCTGCGGCTCGATCTGATTCACTGGGACCAATAATAATTCTGACCATCACAGCTCCACCTGCAAGAGTCATCATGACTAGTCCGGTATAAAGTACAGCCGTCATGAATCCGAACCTCTCTCTAAACCGTTTTCTGGATAACGCATAAACTTATGAATTCGATCTGCTAATGATTCAAGTGAAGTTCTAAATTCCTCTACATCGTCAACAAACATTCCGTGTACGAATAGAGCTGGTGGACTCGCTTTTATGGATAGAGTTAATGTGCCTGGAGTCAGGGAAATAAGACTTGAAAGTAATGCTATTTCTCTGTCTGAAACTTCAGGTAAATCGAGTTTGATAATAGCTGGAGCTATCCTTGTGTTGGGTCTCAAAATATCGATCAATAAAATAAAATTACTTTTAATGAATTCTTTTATGTAGTAACCCGTAAACATAAAGAAATTAAAAATCTGCTTCGGAAAGAGTGCTATTTTCCTCATAGTTCTAACACCGCCTTAATGTAAGGTTCTATGTCTACAAGCGATGTTGCTGCCCGCTGAGAGAGATTAATTAGAAGATTTGGTGACAAACCTATAACTAGCGAGAGCAAAGCTAAGGATAGGCCTGGAGCAATTAACGTAGTTCTTACTTTTGTTGAAGTGTCTATTTCTTTAAGAGTTAATCCTTGGCTGGTTCTCTCGATGTCGTTACCTGCAAATTCTGAATCCCAGAACACAGAACTCCATATTTTGAGCATAGACATGAGTGTTATGATGCTGACAACTATGATCGCAGTAGTTGCAAGGTAATTATCTTCAACAATTGATGCTGACAATAAATTAAACTTTGCTATGAACCCGGAAAACGGCGGGATTCCTGATATCGACATGGCTGCCATAAAAAATGAAATTGCCACCACCTTATTTGATCTCGCTAATCCATGAAGTTTGGATAGTTTCCCGGTGCCAAAAGTTTCTTCGATTGCTCCTGCAGTTAAAAACAAAGACGCCTTAATAATTAAGTGATGAATCAGATAAAAGATTCCTGCAGCCAGTCCCACATATCCAAAAAGTGCCATTCCTAAAAGAATATATCCAATTTGGCTGACCATGTGAAAAGCAAAAATTGAGCGCAAATTTGTTTCGCCCAATGCTCCCAGTGCACCTATCAACATTGTGAGAACAAAAAGCACAGTGAAGAAAAATAGATATTTCGTGTCTCCTAAGAATGCAACAGAGTAGATCCGAAACATTGCGAATATCGCGACTTTAGTGTGAAGGCCTGAGAACAATGCGGAAACTACAGGTGAAGCGCTTGGATATGTTCGAGTTAACCAACCGTGTGTAGGAAAGATTGCAGCTTTTATAGATAGTGCAATCAAGACAACACCAAAAGCGCCAGCGACAAGATCTGAATCTTTTGCTGTACCTGCGAGTTCAGCCAAATTCACTGTTCCAGTAGCTCCGTAAATTAAGCCAATACCTATCACAAGGATGGAAGAAGTCAAAAGATTGATTGTTACATAGAGACGTGAAGATGCAAGTTTGTTTAATCCTTTTCTCATAACGATTAGACCACATGAAGGAAGAAACATAAGTTCGATGAATACGAAAAGATTAAATAAGTCGGCAGTTAAAAGGACGCCTGCAACTCCTGAGCTAAGAACTAGGAAGAGAGGTTCAAAATACCTTTCATCGCTATCTTTACTGGCGATAGAGAAAAATGCGCAAGTAAAAATCAATATTGATGTTGTCAGGAGCATTAACGCGGTAAAAGTATCACTAACGAAAGCAATTGCAAAACCTGCAGGCCAACCTCCGATTAGTTCTGCGATTACAGGAGTGTTGGCATGTTCAATTAGCAGTAAAACTGAGTAGATAATTGAAAAAGCAGGGCTTATAACGATGAGTATTCGACCTAGCACTTTCGCCTTTGGATACACGACCAAGATTGAAGCAAAAAGTAGGGGAATTGCGACTAGTAGGGGAAGTAAAGAAGAGAGATTCTCGGTCATTTCTCTTCTTCCTTTTTGATGGCAGCAGCTTCAATGACGCTGTGCTCATGGTTGGTGTCATCGTTAGGCGATATAGACGAAAGAGTTAAAAGAAATACTGTTATTGCAAAAGAGATTACGATTGCTGTTAAGACAAATGATTGCGGAAGGGGATCAGCTAAACCTTCGATGCCCGATTTTGACACAAAAGGTTGTTCCCTGTTTGTTGTTCCGCCTGTCGATAATAAAAATAGATTAATCGCATTAGTTAAAAGCACAAACCCAAAGGCGATTCTTATCATTCCTCTTTGAAGAATTAAATATATTGCACCCGCAAAAAGACAACCAACAATTACTGCAATGATCATAATGAAGCCTCCGCAGGTGTAATAGGTCCAGCAAGATCTTCAATGGTACCTTTGTGGTTTGAGATCTGGACTTTGTCGTGAGGGCTGTCAGAACTAAGTCTGTTAATCGCTGCAAGTACAACTCCAATTACTGCAAAATATACTCCCGTATCAAAGATTATGGATGTAGAAAGATTAAATGTAAATCCCATCGCCTGAAAATCTAGGTGTAGCGGACGCAGAAATGATCCACTTAGGTAGCCGGAAATGGACGATATTAAAGCTATAGCCATGCCGCATCCGATAAAAAGATAGGGAAGCCATTTGGCATGAATGAAGTTTCGGTGATCAGTACCTAAGTAGAGAATCGCTATTCCGACTGAGGTGACAAGTGCAGCGATAAATCCTCCGCCCGGTTCATAGTGGCCGCGAAGCATTAAATAAATCGACATTACAATGCTTAAAGGAATGATTATTTTTGAAACTACTCGGACAGGAATGTTGTTGTCCTTAAAGATGTCTGCGGCTGTAAGTGCATGTTTGACGTGAGGCCGTCTTTGTGCTCCCAAAACTCTGGCAGAAATTAGAGCAGCCATAATGGCAAGTCCCGCGGTCGCAAAAACGGTTAGTTCAACCAATGTGTCAGCAGCCCTAAAGTCGACGAGTATTGTATTCACAACATTTGTGCCACCGGTCTCTTCTTTTGCATTTTCAAGATAGTATTTCCCAACATTAGATAACTCTCGACGACCTGTGTAGGCATAGGTTGCTAAACCAGCAAAAATTCCAAACGGAATTGCGATACTTGCTGCAGCCACTTTCCTTTTTTTATTTGTTCGATGGAATTTTTTTGGTAGTCGTCGCAACGAGAACATCATGAAGATTACAGTTAGAAGTTCTATTAAAAGTTGTGTAAAACCAACATCGGGAGCTCCCAAAGTAAAGAAGAGTAGTGTTAGCAATACGCCTATGGTTCCTAAAAGTACAAGTGCAGAAATCCTTGTTCTTGCAACCATAAGACCACCGATCGGAATTATCAGTAGACCGGCTAAAAACCAATCTGTTGGTTTAGTTGCGCTGCCAATCACAGGATCTAGCTTTGGTGTACTTAAAACAAGAATAAATCCAAGTGTAAGAACAAGCAATAGAGGAATCGCTAAGTGTCTAGGTGGTGAATCGACGCTTGTAATATTTCGAACTCTTACTCCAAGATTCAGTAATGATTTCCTAATGGCCTCGAAAGCGATAACTCCATTTCCGGGGAATAACTGGCGATTTATTATCGAGCCGAGCTCTGTGCGTCTCCATATCAAAAATGTGCCTAAAACATAGATTATCGCTGTATAACCTAACTCTTTAGAGACTCCAGGCCAGAGGTAAAAGTTCTTATCTAACACCATCGAACTGGAAGTGAAGGTTGTAGAGACTAATAGCGGATCAATTAATTTAATTCCAAATGCACAAAAAAGTCCTAGAAGACCAGCAACAGCCGGTGCATAATTCAAAGTTTTATTAACTGTTCGCATTTCAGAGCGGTTGCCAACATAAATACTTGCAACAATTTTTCCACAATATGCAAAGGTCAAGATTGAACCCAACATCATCGACAAAGTTATCAGCGGAGTTGTCCATTCGGGGCCTGGCGAATCACTTAAAGACTTCAAAACGTATTCTTTTGAGATAAATCCCAGGAGAGGAAAAACTCCCGCCATCGAAAGGCAGGAAATTATTATCGTCGCACCGATTAAAGGAACTTTTCTAGCGATTCCACCAAGTTCTGACAATTTCCGAGTCCCTGTTAATTTGTCGAGAACACCTGCAGACATGAAAAGTGACGATTTAAATAAAGCATGTGCAAGTACATGAAGAATTGCCGCAGCAATAGCGAGTTTAGTTCCGATTCCAATTGTTGCCACTAAGAATCCAAGTTGGCTAACAGTAGAGTAAGCCAAGAGTTCTTTTAAATCGTCGCGTTGAAGGGCAAATACTGCTCCCATAATCATTGTCGTTAAACCCAGAGATATGAGAAGCAGGTTCCAGATTGGTGTGCTGGAAAATATCGGTGAAAATCTGAGAAGCAAAAAGATTCCAGCTTTCACCATTGCTGCAGCATGAAGGTATGCAGATACCGGCATAATTGCTGCCATGGCATCGGGTAGCCATGCATGAAAAGGAAACTGGGCAGACTTTGTAAAGGCCGCAATTATTATTAGCACTGCCATAGTGGCAGTAAAAGTTGGTCGTTCATTCCATATTGGGGAGTTGAGAATTTCTGTGATCGAGCTTGTATTAGTTTCGGCTCGAATCGCTGTCACAACGCTTAGAAGACTTAATCCACCCGCTCCGGTAAGTAATAATGTTCGAAGCGAGGGAAGGTAACCGCTATGCCCAGATCTAGAAATTAAGAAGAACGAACACAGTGTCGTGAATTCCCAGAATATGAACATAATAATGATGTCGTCAATTAAGACGAGACCCAACATTGCGAATGCAAATACACATATCAATGCATAAAAACTAGAATTATTTTCTTTCGGTAGATATTGAGACGAATAGAAAAGAACCAGCGCACCAATTCCTAATATAAGAGTAGAAAAAAGAAGACCCAACCCATTTAATTGCAATGTGAAATTAATGTCGAGATTTTCAATCCAAGTGCGACTGAATGTAGGACCATTATTCTGATCTATGACCTTGTCTGCATCAATCCAAATAAAGCCAAGTGCAACAATAAAAAGAGTGGCATAGAGATATCCAGCTTTTCTCTTTGCATATATTTCCAATAATGGAGTCAAAACAGCGCAAAGTCCCGTAATTGAAAGTGCAGCAATCATATTCAACTAAATCAACCTCAAAAAATAAGACATTTTATTGCTTTCTAGCCAGAGCAAAAACCTTATTTTGTCTGTTTTGAGCCATCTAACTACCCTAACATAGGATCTGGTCATGAATTTGGAAAAGATTGTTACCCGTGAGCACTTTTAAGCGTCCTTCGATTTTATTTTCGCTATAATTCCGTTATGAGAAAAATTACGTTCATTTCAATACTTTTAATCGCTGCTCTGTCTTCGCTTTTTTTGACCTCTTGCAGCTCGTCAGATGAAAGTTCAAGTAAGGATTCGTCGAAATCATCTGATGGTAAAGCGAGTGCGTTTAGCGCTTCTTTAAAAGCAGTACAAGATGCGAAGTCCTATAAATTTTCTGCAACCGTTTCTATTAGTGGGTCTGTAGGTGGTCAAGAAACCAATGGTGATATCACAATGGAGGGAAAGAATAGCGCAGATGGCAAAACTTCACTCGTGATAATTAATCTGGGTTCTGTATTTGGTGACCTTGGTGGTTTAGGCGCAGGTACAGATTTAGAAGTGGAACAAAGAATTATTGATGGTGTTGCTTATACGAAGAATTTAGACATTCTCGGATTGGGTAGCGAAACCTGGACGAAAAAAGATTTGTCTGCTCTTCTCGAGTCTCAAGAAGCTCAAAACCCTAACCAATATTTACAATATCTAAATGCAGCAGGTGCAGATGTAGAAAAAGTTGGCTCTGAAGAAATTAATGGTGTCGAAACGACGCACTATAAGAGTGTTCTTACTAAAGAGATGTTACAAAAGCAGTTTGAATCTGAGGAATGGAAGCAATACTACACAGAACAAGGATTGTCTGAAGAAGATTTCGAAAAATTCAAAAGAGCTTATTTAGAGGGTCTTTCGAATACGCCTGTAGATCTTTGGGTAGACGAAGATGATCTACCTGTCCGGATGAAGATTTCAACTGAAATTAATGCTTCTGGGCTTACAGGTGCTGCGGATTCAGATGGCGATTCTCGAGTTTCTTCTATATTCACCATCGACTTTAGTGATTGGGGAACAGATCTTGATATTCAAGCTCCACCAGAAGATCAAATATTGACTCAAGAAGAGTATGAGGCTCAAATTCGAGATCAGTTGCTTTCTCAATTAGGAGCTTAAAAACCAATTATTTTCAGCTAAGACGCCTATAAGAGAATTCTAGAAGTTGCTGCAATGCAGTTGCAGTTGCAATTATTATTACTAGTCCTATAAATCCGCTAATTTCTAAATTCTCTCCGAATAGAAAATTGAGTACACCCAGGAAGACAAACTTAGAAAAAAATAGTACGAGCCACAAAGTTAAAACTAATTTGGGCGTAATTTTTTCGTGACCTCGCTTTTTAAAGCTAGATTTAATTTTGCCTTTAAGTGCGAATGTTGCGACTGTGAGAAGTTGCATAACGAACGCTGTTAAAAATGTCGTCGAGTAAGAAGTTGTCGAAAGAATATCGGTGTAATCGTTGAAAAATCCCAGTACCGCAGCATAAATTAGTACTCCTAGAACTACATCGACAAAAAGTTCCTGATATCGATTTCGGTCGGTATCTATTTCCAACGATTCAAATTCTTCTCTGGAATTATTTGTGGAGCTGAAGGGACTTGAACCCTCGACCTCCTGCATGCCATGCAGGCGCTCTAGCCAACTGAGCTACAGCCCCGAGGGGAATTAACTTTAGCACTCGGTTCTACACTTGACACTAATTGCTGTTGAAACTAACATCGACTCTTAATATGAATTTCGCAAGTAGCCAAAGCTTCCCGTTTTACAGCAGCTGTTGTATATCTATTAACAAATACATGCCCCGCTAATTTGGGCATTTTACTTTTTTCGAAACATCTAGATTTTAAAAATTCTTTCAATCAAAACCTTTAAAGGAGACAACCAATGGCATTTAATTTTGAAACCAAAGCTATTCATTCCGGCTATGAGCCTGACGCGACGACAAACTCAAGGGCCGTTCCGTTATATAGGACAAGTGCGTACGTATTCAATGACACTGAACATGCTGCAAATCTTTTCGCATTGAAAGAGTTAGGCAACATATACACGCGAATCATGAATCCAACGCAGGATGCATTGGAGCGGAGAATCGCAGATCTTGAAGGGGGAGCAGCTGCTCTCGCTTTGTCTTCTGGTACATCTGCAATTTTTTATACAATTATTAACATATGTAAACAAGGAGATGAAGTCGTTGCTGCGAGCAACCTTTACGGGGGAACTTACACCCAATTCAATAATATTTTGCCTCAATTTGGCATCAAGACAAACTTTGTTGATGTAAAAGATTTATCTAGTTTCGAAAGCGCGATTAACGACAAAACCAGAGTTATTTTTATTGAAACTATTGGTAACCCGACTTTGGACGTTGCAGACATTGAAGGGATATCTGAAATTGCAAAAAAACACAATCTTCCTCTCGTCGTCGACGCAACATTCTCAACTCCTTATTTGCAAAGGCCGATTGAACACGGGGCAAACATTGTTATCCATTCGCTAACAAAATGGATTGGCGGTCAAGGAACTGGAATCGGGGGTGTCGTTATTGATGCCGGTAACTTCGATTGGACTGATCCAAAGTTTGAATTATTCAATGAGCCGGAAGCTAGTTATAACAATTTGCGTTTTGCTCATGACCTAGGACCGTTGAACCCTGTTGCTTTTGTTTTAAGAATGAGAGTCGTTCCATTGAGAAATCTAGGTGCTTGTATTTCTCCAGATAATGCTTGGCTTTTCTTGCAAGGATTGGAAACTCTTGCTTTAAGAATGGAAAGACACTGTGAGAATACTTTAAAGGTTGCTCAATTCCTTGAATCACACGACAAAGTCGCTTGGGTTAAATATCCTGGGCTGCAAAGTGATCCCAACCATGAATTGGCAAAAAAATATTTACCGAAAGGTCAAGGTTCTGTTCTTGTTTTTGGACATAAGGATGGAAGAGATGCTGCAGAAAAGTTCATCAACAACTTGGAGCTATTTTCACATGTAGCAAACGTTGGAGATGCAAAAAGTCTTGCAATTCATCCAGCAAGTACAACACACAGCCAGCTTTCTGATGATGATCAGCTAGCCGCAGGCGGGCTCACACCTGATTTAGTTAGATTATCTATTGGCATCGAACATATAGACGACATAATCGCCGACTTAGAACAAGCATTATAAGAACACTGCCAGCTATGGCCATCGGCTTGATTATTCAAGGTGTTTGGCCATAGTGAGCTAACATTTGAGCCATGTCTGACGCAAAATCCCAGAATAATTCGCAATCTGCTGCGTTTAAATATGATGCCAAACTCGCCAATGAGATCGAACTCAAGTGGCAAGACAATTGGGAAAAGGATAAAACCTATTACACTCCTAATCCAGTTGGAAAAATGGATGAAAATTTTGATTCATCGAAAGAAAAACTCTACGTATTAGACATGTTTCCATATCCTTCAGGAGCTGGTCTTCATGTTGGCCACCCACTTGGATATATAGCAACTGATGTTTACGCCCGATTCAAAAGAATGACTGGTTTCAATGTTTTGCATGCATTTGGTTACGATGCATTTGGTCTCCCTGCCGAACAATATGCAGTCCAAACTGGTACACATCCTCGAATAACCACCGAGAAAAATATTGCAATCATTCAAGCGCAATTGCGACGACTAGGAATGGGGCACGATGAACGTCGAGGTGTCTCTACAATTGATCCAGATTATTACAAGTGGACTCAATGGATATTTCTAACGATATACAATTCCTATTTCGATGAAATAGAACAAAAAGCGAAATCAATTGATGAGCTGATCTCAGCGTTTGAATCTGGAAAAGTGCAACTACAAGATGGTCGCGATTGGAAATCCCTAAACGAGGACGAACAAGCCGAAGTAATTGATGGATTTCGTCTCGCTTACTTGGCAGATTCAGTTGTGAATTGGTGTCCAGCTTTAGGTACGGTTTTAGCAAATGAAGAAGTTCTTCCCGACGGAAAGTCCGAACGTGGAAACTTTGACGTCTATAAGCGTCCAATGAAGCAATGGATGATGAGAATCACAAAATATGCTGATCGTTTAATTGATGACCTTGAAGGGCTCGACTGGACTGACGCAATCAAAACTCAGCAAATCAATTGGATCGGAAAATCTCGCGGAGCAACAGTAGCTTTTGATATTTCGGGCCATGCGGGCTCGCCTGTAGAAGTTTTTACTACACGACCCGAAACTCTTTTTGGAGCAAGCTATTTAGTTTTAGCTCCTGAGCTAGATCTGGTGGACGAAATTGTTTCGACAAGCTATTTAGAAGATGTCCCAGAAATATGGAAAACAGTTGAAGGAAAGATTTACGAAAACCCAGCTGATGCAATAGATGCATATCGAAAAGTTGCCGAAAAGAAATCAGAACGCGATCGACAAAACGAAACAAAAGAAAAAACGGGTGTATTTACTGGTGCCTATGCAATCAATCCTGTCAATGGTCAATCGCTGCCTATATTTATTGCCGATTACGTTTTAGTAGGTTACGGTACTGGTGCAATTATGGCCGTCCCAGCGCACGACCAACGCGACTTCGATTTTGCTACAGCATTCGAATTGCCTAAACCCTCAGTTATCAAACCGAGCGCAGATTGGGCGAAAGAAAATGATGCCGATCCAGACGATATATCTACATGGCCAAGCGCATATACAGGCGATCTTTCTGCGCCTTGTATTGCTAGCTCGAATGATTCTATAAATCTAAATGGTATGACTAAAAATGATGCCATCAATGCCATTTGCGATTGGCTAGATTTAAATAATCTTGGAACTTCAACCATAACTTTTCGACTTCGAGACTGGTTATTCTCAAGACAGCGCTATTGGGGAGAACCTTTTCCAATTGTTTTTGACGAAAATGGTCGTGCACATGCACTTCCAGAAGAAATGTTGCCCGTAACACTTCCAGATTTAGACAACTTTGCTCCTGAGAGCAGCGATGACCCTGATGCAGAACCAAAACCTCCATTGGGTCGAGCAATCGATTGGGTAAATGTCGAACTTGATCTTGGAGATGGAAAGAAAACTTATACGCGCGAAACAAATACAATGCCTAACTGGGCGGGTTCTTGTTGGTATTATTTGCGGTATTTAGATCCGTTCAATGATGAACAAATTATCGATCCTGATGTCGAGAAATATTGGGCAGGTAAAAGAGACAAGCCTGGAATTGTTGATTTATATGTTGGTGGGGCAGAACACGCGGTATTGCACCTCCTATATGCTCGGTTTTGGCACAAAGTATTGTTCGATCGAGGGTTTGTTAGCACTCCTGAACCATTTCAACGATTGATAAATCAAGGAATGATTCAAGGGTCAGCATATAAAGATTCTCGAGGTTCTTATGTGGAAGCTAGCGAAGTTATTGAAAAAAATGGAAAACATTTTTACAAAGACGAAGAGGTAACCCAGGAGTTCGGAAAGATAGGAAAGTCTCTTAAAAATATGATTTCTCCTGATGACATGTGCGAACAATATGGTGCAGATACCTTGCGTATGTACGAAATGTTTATGGGCCCGCTTGAAATGAGTCGACCTTGGAGTACTTCAGATGTCGCTGGCGTTTATCGCTTCTTGCAGCGTCTTTGGAGAAGTGTTGTCGATGAAGAAACAGGTAAAGCCAAAGTAGATGAGTCTCCGGTCAATGAAGAACTTCTGAAAATTTTGCACAAAACAATTGATGGTGTTAAATCAGATTACGATTCATTGAGTTTTAACACGGCGATCGCAAAATTGTTTGAATTGAATAATGAAGTCACAAAGTACGTTGGTAAAGGGAATGATTGTCCTCGAGAAGTTGCCGTTGCAATGACTTTGATGGTTGCACCTCTGGCGCCACATATAGCTCAAGAACTTTGGAGTATTCTCGGTAATGCTGGCTCAATTGTCTATGAACCATTCCCTGTTGCGAACGATCAGTACTTGGTAGATGAAACTATTGAAATTCCTGTGCAGATTTTGGGCAAAGTAAAATCGAGAATCAATGTGTCGCCCGATGCTTCGGCAAAGGAAATTGAAGACATTGCATTGGCAGATGAAAAAATTATCAGTCTGCTAGAAGGTAAAGAGATCCTAAAAGTAATTGCTGTTCCAGGACGGATGATTAATTTCGTTGCAAAATAATCAGATTTTTCTTGATTCTTTTAGATTATTGACCTAGCCTTTTAATTCTTCCTTAATTACACTAATGAAGGTAAATTTTGGAATCTTTTTCGCAATTCAAAGCCAATAATCCTC
>Ga0209573_1000607_pt1 | contig 71178 bp, 56 predicted proteins | sample TNRBio252014_DNA_FD_185870 | JGI IMG/M metagenome (GOLD analysis project Ga0209573, IMG submission 185870) | Wastewater treatment Type I Accumulibacter community from EBPR Bioreactor in Madison, WI, USA - TNR Reactor_6/25/2014_ DNA (SPAdes)... | ecosystem: Engineered > Bioreactor > EBPR >...
ATGCTCTGGCCGAGAGCGTCATCGGCTTGTTCAAGACCGAGGTCATCAACCTCCTTGGCCCCTGGAAATCCAGGGCGCAGGTCGAATGGGAAACCCTGAAATGGGTTGCTTGGTACAACGCCGGACGCCTGCACAGCGCCATTGGATACGCGACACCGAACGAAACGGAGGACGCCTTCTATGCAGCCCTGGGCGACCGTGATAAAGCCGCCTGACTATTGAGCCTAAACCTCTCCGGGAAACCCGGGACGGTTCAATGGCGTGCCAGCGTGTGTCGACGGTGCGCTGAGCGCCAGCGGGGAGGCGAGCTTTGAGTTTGTCGAAGGCCATTTCGATCGGGTTCACGTCACCCCACCTAAAGGAAACGAGGCTCAGTACTTGAGCGCAGGCAGGTCTCGAAACAAATCGAGAGCTTGAGGATTGGCCAACGCCTCCTGATTCTTGATGGGGCGGCCGTGGACCATGTCTCGCACCGCGAGTTCCGTGATCTTGCCCGATTTGGTCCTCGGCACGTCTGCCACGTCGATGATCTTCGCGGGAACGTGGCGCGGTGTACAGTTGGTGCGTATCTCCGACTTAATCTCATTGACCAGCTGTTCATTGAGCGCATAGCCCTCCTGCAGGACGACAAACAGGACGACCCGCACGTCGTCGTTCCAGTCCTGTCCGATGACGACCGCCTCTTTCACCGCCGCCAGTTTCTCGACCTGGCGGTAAATTTCGGCGGTGCCGATACGCACGCCGCCGGGATTGAGCGTAGCGTCGGACCGGCCGAACATGATCATGCCGTCATGCTTCGTGAGCGTCACGAAGTCGCCGTGGTACCAGACGTTGGGGTAGCGCTCGAAATAGGCGGCGCGGTAACGGGCGCCATCGGAATCGTTCCAGAACCCCACCGGCATCGACGGAAACGGAGCGGTGCACACAAGCTCTCCCTTCTCGTCCCGGAGCGCCTTGCCCGCATCGTCAAAGACGTCGACGGCCATGCCGAGTGCGCGGCACTGAATTTCGCCGCGGCGCACCGGCCCGACCGGATTGCCAAGCACAAAGCAGCCAAGGATGTCCGTCCCACCGGCGATCGACGCAAGATGCACGTCTTCCTTGACGTCCCGATAGACGTAGTCAAAGGACTCAGGTAGGAGCGGCGAACCGGTCGACGTCATCGTCCGCAAGGTTGATAAATCATGCGTTTCGCGCGGCTTGAGACCGGCTTTGTGAAGAGCGTCGATGTATTTCGCTGAGGTCCCGAACAACGTCATCCCTTCGGCATCGGCGAAATCGAACAGCACGTTGCCGTTGGGATAGAAGGGCGAGCCGTCGAATAGGAGAAGCGTCGCCTTCACAGCCAAGGCCGCCACCATCCAGTTCCACATCATCCAGCTGCAGGTCGTGAAGTAGAACAATCGGTCTCCCGGCTTGACGTCACAGTGAAGAAGGTGCTCCGAGACCTGTTTCAGCAGCGTCCCGCCCGCTCCGTGAACGATGCACTTTGGCACGCCGGTCGTGCCCGAACTGAACATGATGTAAAGTGGATGGTCGAAGGGCAATCGGGCGAAGTCGATCTCGGAGGGCTCGAAGCCGGCGACGAAGTCAGCCATCATGACCGCGTCGCGCAGCCCGGAAATGTCGGGGGCCGCACGCGTGTAAGGTACGATCACGCAACACGTGAGAGTGGGTAACTGCGCCACCACCTCCGTTAGCTTGCCGAGACAATCGTGAGTCTTGCCGTTGTAGTAATAGCCATCAACGGCGACCAGCACCTTCGGCCGAATCTGGCCAAAGCGGTCAAGAACGCCCTGCACGCCGAAATCAGGCGAGCACGAGCACCACGTGGCGCCCATGCTGGAGGCGGCCAACATGGCGATCACCGCCTCTGGTAGATTGGCGACATAGCCGGCCACGCGATCGCCCGGCCCAACGCCACGGGCCTTGAGTGCCTTCGCCCACCGGGAAACGTCGTCGCGAAGCGCGTTCCAGCTGATCCGCCGCTTGACCTTATCTTCGCCTCGAAACACCAGGGCGTCCGTGTCGTCACGCCGGCGGAGCAGGTTCTCAGCGAAATTGAGACGGGCGTCGGGGAAAAAATGGGCGCCGGGCATCCGGTCGCCGTTGACGAGCACCCTCTCACCCCAGCATTCCGCCGTCAGGTCGGCGAAGTCGACGAGATTGGCCCAGAACGCCTCCCGCTCGCGAACCGACCACCGGTAGAGCTCTTCGTAGCCCTTGATCTCCGTCGTGTGGCGCGCGTTCACCTGATCGATGAATGCCGTCATCGTGGCGGCTTCGATGCGTTCGGCCGATGGCGCCCACAGTACCGCGTCGTCCATGTCGTCCTCCCCTGATCGACCCTAACACCTACAGCATGTGAACAGTTGGAAACCGGTGGTATTGCCATGACCAAGCCTGCGATCATCGCCGTTGCGATTACTGGCTCCGTGCCGCGTCAGAGCGACCACCCAGCGGTGCCGGTGCCCCCGGCAAACAAATCGAGTCGACACACGAGGCCTTTGAGGCGGGGGCCACCCTGGTCCAAGGGCACGTTCGCGATGATCCGCGTTCCGGGGATTCCTCAAAATGAGTCAGCCACGGCGACCGTTGGACCGTTGGTATGAGTCTCCGAGATCGCGGCTGAACGAATAGCGCCATTGGAGTGACGTGGACACTGTCGACAGGTCCACTTCACCTCATGCCGCTCTATCGTTGGCGAATCCGTCAATCAAGTAAGGTTAAGTGGCAGACCGACCAGAGCATCATCATCTCAACTCTCCAAGCGCGCGATCAAGGTTCTCAACTGGCCTCCATTTCGACCCGTCGCTTGGTCGCGGCGTCCGTTGGGAGTTTGGCGCTCACAATCCTTTCCCCTTTTCGGCATGTGCACCTAGTATGGTGGCATTGGTCATCGGCTGTATCGGTAGTCCGAGTGGCAGGGATCGCAGCGGAGAGCGATAGGGAAACGCGTCGTTCCAAGCAAATCATGGGGTTTCGTGGCAAGCTCTCGACATGGCGTCGGGAAAATCATACCCGATAAATCAACATGACACCAAATTCTGCGCATAACAAGTTAATATCACCAGTATACATTTGCTTATTTATAGTATTATTAATTGCTATTGTTGTCTTATACTATGCCATATTAGACAGACACACGCCTCTTACGAGCGATGGCTATGTTCAGGCCTATGTGACCCAGATTGCCCCGCAAGTGGATGGCCGTGTCACCGCCATTCATGTGACCGACAATCAACGAGTCGCCGCGCATCAACTGTTGTTCGAACTGGACACCCGTCCCTACGCCTACGCCGTGGATCAGCTTCAGGCGGAACTGACCCTCGCGCGCAACGAGGTTGCGCTGCTGGAGCGGGATCTCGATCTTGCCAACGAATTGGTTGACCAGGTTAACGCCGACCTCGTCTTCGCCAGAAAGGAATACGAGAGATACGCGTCGTCGGCCGCCCGCGGCGCGACGCCGATGATCCAGGTGGATCAGGCGAAAGATCGGCTAAGCGTCAGTCAGGCCCTGTTGCAGCAATCCATGGCCAAACGCGCCAAGGTCACGGAGAGTTTGAGCGCCATGATCGGCGACGAGAATGCGCTTGTCGCCAAGGTGCAGGCCAGTCTGCAGAAGGCCGAATACGATCTGCAACAGACCAAGATCTTCGCTCCGACCGACGGCTCCGTGACCAATCTTCAATTGACGACCGGGACATACGTCAGGGCCGGAACGCCGGTGATGACCTTCGTGGATACCACCGACTGGTGGATCGTCGGCAATTTTCGCGAAAACAGCCTCGCCCTGATGCAGCCCGGTCAGGAAGCGGAGGTGACCCTGGCCATGTATCCGGGACGCACGTTCGATGCCGTTGTCGAGAGCGTGGGCTGGGGAGTCGGCGACGGCCAGGGCATTCCCTCGGGTGATCTGCCGGAAATCGAGAACCCAAAGGACTGGGTCAATCTGGCGCGCCGGTTTCCCGTTCGGCTGCGATTGCGCACGTCCGAGATGGACAAGGACTTGCGTGTCGGCGGTTCGGTCACCGTCGTCGTCTACACGGGAGAGAACATCGTTCTCAATGCGCTGGCTCGGCTATGGCTCAACATCGCCAGCATCCTCAGTTTCTTATATTAACGCCTCTACCAACTCGCCCCGCCGTTGCGGAAGCACCGTCAGGTCGGCGCCAGCTTTTGGTGAGCCGTCGCCGCATCCGGGTGCCGGCCGGAGACCGGGCTGAACGCGAGCGCGGCATCGACAACCGATCCGAGTGACCGGGCGATCTCACGCAGTGTTCCCACGAGCCGTAACATCTGCCGCCGATCCTCGAGGGTTGCGGCGGAATCGCGTTCCCCGAATGCTGCCGGGCGGTCGGTGTCGTCGTCGAACGCCGCCAATCGCGTCTGCACGTCGATCATGGGCGCGGCGCTGGTCTGGTCGCGGACATAATCGGAAGCCGTCGCCAATCCGTGCGCAATCGTGTCGATCTCCTCGCCGTACCCGGCAACCGCATCGTCAAGCAGGGGGTTGTCCTTGTTTTGCTGGATGAGTCTGGCCAGCAACTGAACTTCGGCGAAGATCTCCTCAAGGGACCTCAAAAGCTGCATATAGGCCCCGGCCAAAGGGTGATTTGATCCGACCGCGTAGCGACTGTCCTTGAGCAGTTCAGCGCTCTTGTCGAAGGTAAGGATTAAACCATCTGACCGCGCCTGAAACGCCGCACCCGCGTACGGACCGGCGCCGTGATCGCTCGCCCAAAGCTGTCGCCACGCTCCCCCGATATCGGAAAGCGCCTCGACGGCCACGGTTCGTAACAGGGCCAGGGGGTCGACGGGCCACAGCACCCGTTGGATCACCACGGCGACCACCGCCGCGATCGCCAGGGCGCACGTTCGCGTGATCCCGTTCGTCAACGTCCACTCCGGACCCTCGAAGATGAAAAACACATAGGGAGCGACCAACGCAGCCTGCAGCCCCATGAAAGCAACCGTTTCGTCTCCCGCCGCCAGATACGCCGAGAGGAACACGCCCAGGGCGAAAATCCCCATCAAAACCAGGAGATGGGGAGTCTGGATGATGATCGAGACGCCGACGATCCCGTAGGCCAGGCCGCCAGCAATGCCGAGCACGCCGGTTTTCCCCTTCATGTAGAGCTGTCCCAGATTGGCCGTCAGCCCGAAGGTGACGCCGTAGAAGGCAACGAGGCTGCTGCCGGGGAAGTCGAGGTAAAGCACGCCAACCAGCAGGACGAGCATGATCAGGACGAGTTTGGCGCTTGTCTTGAACGCCACGGCCGTGGGCCAAGCAAGGAGGTCCGACAATGCACAGGAGGGGGCCCAGCCACGTTTCGGGGTGACGCGCCCATCAATCATGGCGTTGTAGGCACGTGCAAGTTGCGCGTGATCGATCAAGGCGTGGCGCAGAAAACGTCCTATGGTCGCGGCCGCGAGCCTGCGATCCGTTGCGTTCGGTTCCCGGTACGGCACGGCGTGGACGGTCTCGATACGTTTCTGGATGCTGAGGTGCCTATCGTCGCCAAGGTACGCCGTGGGCTGCCGAAGAAGCGCTGCATTGGCGAGTCCGCGGTAGTGAATTGCGAGATCCGTGAGGACGGCGTTCAAATCATTGGCGAGTTCGTTTTGAAGCGACTGGTACTCGCTGCTGCGCATGAAACGACGCAAGCCGGCAAGGCGGTCCCAAACCAGCCGGCAGCGAAGGTTCAGCTCGAACGTGGCATTTGTGTTCCCGCTCAGGTTTCCAGCGAAGAAATTCGAAAGATGGGCAATATGACAAAGCTCGGCCATCGACGTCGGTTCGGCCGCCGGTGTGGCCGACGGCGCCGTCGCCAGTGCTTCCAAATCGGCAGCGAAGGCCTCGAACAGCGCCGCCAGAGTGTCATAGAGCGAGTTTTCCGTTTCTTCGGAAGGCCAGAGGAGGTGATCGACCGCGACCGCGACCGCGAGACCGATGAACGCTTGGCTCCAAAAGCCCAGCAACAGGTCTTCGGCGGGGCCTGTTCCCAGAACAACCGTGAACAGGATCATCGCGATCAGGATTCCGCCCAGAACATGGCCGATGGGGACCGGCGTCAACCACACCATCCAAACGAACAGCCACGTCAGCATGCATAGGACGTACGCCCAAGGCGCATCGTTGAGGACGACGTTGATGATCATGGCGATGGAGCCGGCGACGAGGCACGCAAAAAAACCCGGAACACCGGCTTCGATCGTTCGACCGCGAAAAACAATGAGAATGAGGATCGTGAAAAGGGGCGCCAAATAGCCGTACTGTAGATGGAACGCGATCACGATGAATCCGCACAGCACCGCCGCGACCGCGGTCTTTATCGCCAGCCGGACGCGGAACCGTTCGACGTGTTCATGAAGCGTCATTCAACAGCAGACTCTCGATACGCCGATGCCCGCCGCCGCACCATCAACCCGACTCTCCGAGCGCGCGATCGAGGTTCATCGCGGCGCTGATCAGCGCCAGATGGGTAAAGGCTTGGGGAAAGTTGCCGAGCCCCTCGCCACTCGGCCCGGTCTCCTCGGCGTAGAGGCCGACATGGTTGGCGAATCCGAGCATCCGTTCGAACATCAGGCGCGCTTCGTCCAACCGTGGCCGGTCGAAGCGTCCGACGTGGGCGAGCGCGTCTACGAGCCAAAAAGTGCAGATGTTAAACGTTCCTTCTTCGCCGCGCAGTCCGTCGACGGTCTTCTCGACGTTGTAGCGGTAGACCAGGCTGTTGGAGACGAGTCCGCCTTTTTCCGGCGGCAGCAGGATCGCGTCCAGCAATCGGATCGTCCTGTGGTCGGCGGGTGACAGGAAAAACGTCAGAACCAGCATCAGGTTCGCCGCGTCGAGGCTATCGCTGCCATAGTGCTGGACGAAGGCGCCGAGCTTTTCGTTCCACCCCTTGGCCATGATGTCCCGATAGATCTCGTCCCGCACGCCGGTCCAGCGCGGGCGATCGGCCGGAAACGACCGTTTGTCGGCAATTCTTAGTGCCCGGTCGAGGGCCACCCAGCACATCAGCTTGGAGTACACGAACTCCTGCGCTCCGCCACGAACCTCCCAGATCCCTTCGTCCTTACCCTGCCAGTTGTCGCAGACCCAGTCGACCAGCCGCCCGATGGTCAGCCATGCATCATGGCCAAGGGGATGCGCGTGTTTGTTGAACAGATACAGCGCGTCCACGAGCTCGCCGTAGATATCCAGTTGTTTTTGGCTGTACGCACCGTTACCGATGCGCACGGGGCGCGATCCCATGTAGCCGTCCAGATGATCGAGAATCTCTTCCGTAAGATCCTTGCGACCGTCGATGCCGTACATGATCTGCAACGATCCGTCAGGGCTCGGCTGCGTGCACACGTTCTGAATGAATGCACTGAACTCTTCGGCTTCCTTGGTGAATCCGAGACGGAGCAGGGAAAACACGGTGAACGCCGAATCCCTGAGCCAAGTGTATCGATAATCCCAGTTGCGCTCGCCCCCGATGCCCTCGGGCAAACTGCAGGTCGGCGCGGCAACAATCGCTCCGGTCGGCTCGTATGTGAGCAGCTTGAGGACCAGCGCCGAGCGATCGACCATCTCCCGCCAGCGGCCCCGGTAGGTGCTTTGCGACAACCAGTTTCGCCAATAGGTCACCGTCTCGCGGAACGCTGCCTCGGTGTCCTCGCTGGAGAGCGACGCGCCGCAGGTTTCGCTCGGGTCGAGTTCACGCAGGACGAAAACCGCCGTCTCGCCGGGTTCAAGGGAAAATTCGGCGACAACCCCGCCTTCCTCGACACGCAGCGGAACCGACGTTGCCAGGCCAAGGTCAAAATTGGCGGCATGGAACTCGGCGCCGCGGTCGACCAACACCGTATCATGGCCATCGCGGGCGTAGTTGAACGCCGGCCGGCACTCCATGCGAAAGCTCATCCGGCCACGGACGACGGTTACCCGGCGAATGACCTGGCGGCGTTGGGTGGCGAACGTCGAGTCCTCGCCCACCGGCATGAAATCGACCAGTTCCGCCGCGGCCCCTGCCTGAAGAAACCGTGTCACCAGGACGTTGGTATCGGGCCAGTAGAACTGCTTATAGTTGCTGGCCTCCGCATCTGCCGGACGGATCTGGAAAAAGCCGCCCTTGGCGTCATCGAGGATGGCCGCGAACACGCTGGGCGAGTCGAACCGGGGCATGCACAGCCAGTCGATCGAACCCTGAACGCTCACCAGCGCGGCGCTGCGCATGTCGCCGATGATCCCATAATTGCTGATAGACTGGTACGTCATGCTGGGTCCACATCCTGATGTTTCGAGCGCGTGATCACGAATAGTCGACCTCGTCCCGCACCTTGCCCCGGAAGATCCAGTAGACGACCCCGGTGTAGATGAGAATCACAGGAAAGACGACGAGGCCGGCCCCGTAAAACAGGAACGAGAGCGACTGCGGCGGCGCGGCGGCTTCCTCAATCGTCACCGAGAACGGGATCATGTAGGGCCAGAAGCTTCCGGCCAGGGTGAGGAACGCGGCAACGAAAATGACCGCGGTCATCGCATAGGGAAGCCAGTCCGAAAGCCGGTTCCGCCAGCTTGAGAACAGGGCGTAGGTGGCCAACGCGCCGATCGCCGGAAAAACGATCAACCACGGGCTCTCGGCCCAGCGGTCCATCACCCGGAGATCGGTGGCGATCGCGAAGGCGAAGGCGAGGACCAAAAACACCAGAACGCCGATGAGCAGCCAGCCGACCCGGTCATAGGCCCAGTCTTGCAGGGAGCCGGAGGTCTTGAGAACCAGCCACGACGCGCCGAGCAGGGCATAGCCGATGACCAGCCCGATGCCGCAGAGGATCGAGAACGCGTTGACCCACTCGAAGGAGCCGCCGGCGTATTGCCCGCCGACGACCGGTAATTCCTGAACCATCGTGCCGATCGCCGCCCCCTGGACAAATGCGGCGACGACCGACCCGAGGAAGAACCCCCCGTCCCACAGCCATCGCATCCTTTCGGCGCGGTAGCGAAACTCGAACGCCACTCCCCGGAAGATCAGCGCGAACAACAACAGCGCGACCGGCAGATAGAAAGCCGGCAGGAAGATCGCGTAAATCATCGGAAAGGCGCCGAACAGGCTGGCGCCGACGACAATCAGCCAGGTTTCGTTGCCGTCCCAGACCGGCGCGATCGCCGACATCATCCGCCGGCGATAGACGTCGTCACCGGTCGTACCGAACAGGATGCCGACGCCGAGATCGAAACCGTCGAGGAGGACGTAAACCAGGATCGCGAAGGCGATCAGCGCGGCCCAGAAGATCGGCAGCCAAGATGCGTCCATCGGATTACTCCCCTGCCTGCGGCACGCTGCCCGTCGCGGTCTTCGCCGACCCCGCGGCCGCCATCGGCCGCTTGCCGGTCGCCCTGGTGATGTCGGGCCCCGGATCGGTCGGCCCGTCGCGAAGCAACTGGTAAATGTAGACAAAGCCGAACGAAAAGATGATCGCGTAGACGATGACGTACCCGGCGAGCGAGGTCAGAACGTCCCCCGTCGTCAGCGACGGCGTATGGGCGTCGGCCGTCCGCATTATCCCATAGACGACCCATGGCTGTCGGCCGACCTCGGCCGTGTACCAGCCGGCGATGACGGCAACGAAGCCGGACGGAAAGGCCAGGAACGTACACCAAAGAAACCAGCGCGTCGTCTCAAGGCGTCCGATCGCCCGCAGGACATTGCCGAACCAGCCAATCGCCAGCATGACAAGGCCCATGCCGACCATGATACGGAATCCGAAAAACGGAATGGCGATCGGCGGCCGCTCGTCCTTGGGGATGGTGACGATCCCGGGCTCCTCCGCCGTGAAGTTGCCGTCGTCGATGAAGCTGCCGATCACCGGGATGGCGATTTCGAACAGGTTGCGCTCGTTGTCCGGGTCGGGCCAGGCGAACAGGATCAGTCGGGCCGGCTGTTCGGTCTGCCAGCGGCCTTCGATCGCCGTAAACTTCGACGGCTGGTACTTCTCGGTGTACTCGCCGTTGAGGTGACCGAAGTAAAGCTGCACCGGGATCAGCACGGCCGCCAATGCCAGGCCCCAATGCAGCATGAGGCGTCCTTCGCTGAAGTGAACCCAGCGCAGCAGGTACCAAGCGCCCGTCGCCGCCACGCACATCGCCGTCGTCAGGTAAGCCGCCAGCAGCATGTGCAGCCAGCGGATGTGGAAGATCGGTCCCCAGATGATCGCCAGCCAATCGCTCGGGATGATTTTGCCGTCGACGATCTCGTGGCCGACCGGCACCTGCATCCAGCTGTTGTTGGCGAGGATCCAGAACGACGACGCCGTGGTGCCGAGTGCCACCATGCAACAGGACAGAAAGTAAAACCATGGCGGCACGCGCGAGCGCCCGAACATGACGATGCCGAAAAACGTCGCTTCGAGGAGGAACGCCGTGAACGCCTCGTAGCCGAGCAGCGGGCCCTGGATCGAGCCGGTGCGCTCGGCGAGCACGCTCCAGTTGGTGCCGAACTGGAACGCCATGACGATGCCCGAGACGACCCCCATCCCGAACGACACCGCGAAGACCTTGAGCCAGAAGTCGAAGACCCGCCGATAGATCGGATTGCGGGTAGCGAGCGACATGCCCTCGATCGTCGCCAGCCACGCCGCCAAACCAATGGTGAACGCTGGAAAGATGATGTGAAAGGTGATGACGAACGCGAACTGTATCCGCGATAAGAGTACCGGATCCAGATCCATCAGGCGTCCTCCCTGGTCGGTTAATGATGCCGGGTTATGCTTCGCACCGACATGAATACCGGCTCATGATCGCGATTAGCCATTGCACAAGGCTCCACCAGACGCATCGCATGGCCATCCGGGTCCAACACCATGATCGCCTTGGCAAAGCCAAGTGACGGATGGGGCGTCGCGCTCACGCCCTTCGAGACGAACCGGACACCGGCAGCGCGCAACACCTCGGCCGCGGCCTCGACGTCGCCGGCGACCAGTGTCGTCTGCCAATGCCAAAGGTCGTTAGCCTTGGTATCGGCGGGCATGGGGCTGCCGCCGCGCGGCGCCTCGTACTCGAGGAACTCGACGTGCGGCAATTCGTCGGGCGGCGAGACCGCGGTGACCCTAACCCGCGCACCGACGACATCGTCGAGGTGCTCCTGCGTCATACCGGTATTGAGGCTGGTGCCGATCACCGTCATGCCGAGGAGATCGCGGTAAAACGCCAGGCTGGCGGCCGTATTGCCGACCGTGATCGCCGTGTGATCGATACCGAGGAACAGCCGGTCGTCACCGCGCGGGTGCCAACACGAAGCGCCCTTTTCCGCCGGAAACCAAAGCAGTTCGAGGTCGTGACCGTCGGGGTCCCGAAATTTGAACGCCTTGATCCCGGCAGCTGAAACGTTCGACGGCGGAATCGTCTGCGGTTCGGGCGAGATGTGGCGGACCTGGTGGCGCTGGAGACCCTCGTATGCCTTCTCCATGTCGGCGACGACGATGGCCATGTGCTCGAACCACAGATCGTTGCTGCGCGAGGCATCGGGAATCGACCGTCCCCCCTGTGGCGAGAGATACTGCGTCAACTCGACGATCTGCTTGCCGAGGCGCACGTGGACAACGCGCATTGCTGTGCCGGTCAGGCCTTCAATACGGCCGGCGCACGGTCCGTTCACCTCAACATCAGCAACTTTTTCGAACGCCAAGACGTCCGAATAGAATGCCACCGATCGATCCATGTCGGCGACGGTAAAACCGATCATTGCCACGCGCTTGATGTCGATCGGAGCGCCGCCGGGATCGAGGCCTTGGGTTTCGGTAGCGCTGGCCATAGGCTCACTCCCGTCGACTGAAAGTCCCTTGAGGCCCTAGGGCCGCTGGGCGCCGCGTTGGTTCGTGTAAATGGCGTAAAGCGTCTGGGAGGCGCACAGGAATAGGCGGCTTCGGTATCGGCCGCCGAAGGTGAGATTACCGACCCCCGACGGGACGTTGATCTTGCCCAACAGTGCCCCAGACGGATCGATGCAGTGCACGCCGTCGCCGGCGCTGCTCCAAACGTTGCCGTCTTCGTCGCAGCGGAATCCGTCGGCGTTGCGGGGCGTCACCTTGTGAAAAACTCTGCCGTTGAGAAGGGCTTTGCCGTCAACGTCGACATCGAAGACGCGAATGTGCTCGACCGGATCGTCCGCGGGCTGCACACCGGTGTCGGAGATGTAGAGGCGCCGCTCGTCCGGGGCAAAACACAGTCCGTTCGGCCCATCGAAATCGTCGGCGACGATCGTCAGCACGCCATCGCGTGGATCCAGCCGATAGACCCGGGCCGGAAGCTCCGATGTCTGCTTGCCACCCTCGTAGTCGGTCTGAATGCCGTAGGGCGGATCCGAAAACCAGATCGTGCCGTCGGACTTGACGACCACGTCGTTGGGTGAGTTCAGCCGCTTCCCCGCGTACGCGTCGGCGAGGATCGTAATCTCGCCATCGAGTTCCGTGCGCAAGACGCACCGGCCATGATGCGAACAGGTGATCAACCGGCCCTCACGGTCGCGCGTCTGTCCGTTGGGAAAGCCCGCCGGCTGGCGGAACACCTGGACCCCTCCCGCCTCCGACCACCTCATGATGCGGTCGTTGGGAATGTCGCTGAACAGCAGGCACTGCATGTCGGCGAACCAGACGGGGCCTTCGAGCCAGCGGAAGCCGTCGCCAAGTTTCTCCAAGTGCGCATTGAACAGGACAAAACGTTTGAAGCGCTTGTCTATGATCTCGAAGTCGACCATGCGCAGAGCCTCTCCCGCATCTTAATTCCTATTTGAAGGCACCGGGGCGCAGCGCGATCCAGGCATCGTCGTTTCGCTGCAGGATCAGCTGAACGCACGGCTCGTCGCCGACCATGCCCGACAGGTGCCCCACGCGGCCTTCGGCATCAGTCTTGGCATTCTGGTCGCCGCCAAAACAATACTCGCCGGGCCCCATTTCTACGCGCACGCCGTCCATGCTCTCGACGTACCAACGGCCGGCTAGGGTAAATATCCACTTCGGTACGTGGTTCATGTGCCAGCCGGCGCTCCAGCCGACGGGAAGAACCGTCAAGAACGCGTTGGCGTCGTCGACCAGCGTATTGTTCCACTGTGGGGAATCGCCCAGTCCCAAGGCGGCGTTCTCGAACGCGGAAAATTCGCAGCGCGTGTGACGGGATATACCCTCGTCGTCCGTCCACAGGTGCCAGTAGGGCAGTTTCGGCGGCGTCCCCTCGACCCCAGGATTGCCACTCATCGGACCGCTCCTTTATTCTTGGCGCATGCGTTTTTCGTCTCGAACATGGCCGCATGCTCCCCGAGCGCGGCTTTTCGATTACTGGTTTGCCTTCTCCAGCCTGTTGTGAGCCGGTTACAAGTCCTTATTAGTTCCGAACCCGAACACATAATGACTACCACGACACTTATGTTATTGATTCACGTGCTAACTTGGCGATTTTGCCATCGGCATCGAGCTTTTCAATTATTGTATTCAGGGCATTGACCAGTTCCTGGTTGCCTTTCTTGACGGCAATCCCAAAAGGTTTGGGGTCGAAGTGGTCACCGATATCGATGACTTCGAACTCTTCCGGATGCGCCAGATTCTTATGCATCCTATGCAAATTTATGTCGTCGTTCGAGGCTGCGTCCGCCTCTCCTTTCACGACAGCTTGAACGCCTCCCGCTTCCTCCGGTGTGACAATTAGCGTCGATTCAGTAAGCGCCACGCGCATCCTCCGCAAAGAAATCGATCCTGCCGCCAAGGCTACACGTTTCCCTTTAAGATCTTCGTATGAGGTGATCCCCCTCCCCTTGCGCACGAGAATAGCCTCTTTCCCGACGTAATACGGATTGGAAAAATCCACTCTCTCCGAGCGGTCCGGAGTGATCGTAAGCTGAGAAATCACGATATCCGCCTTATTTTTCTCCAGCGTTTCAAGGCGGTTGTCCGGAAGAACTTGGATAAACGTGATTTTTGTTGAATCCCCGAGTAATTCCTTTGCGACGGCTTTGGCGATTTCCACTTCGAAACCTTCCATCTTGCCGGTTTTCGGATTCTTGTACCCCATCCCGGGGAGATCAAAAGCAGTACCGGCCGTAAGCGCGTCTTTCGAACGAAGCATAGCCATGTTCGCACCTATCCTTAATTTCCGTGGTCCGAATTACCTCCGACGTGTTTTGTTATGAAATGGCACCGCTTGCCGACGGATGCCCGCTCTACTTCGCTTTCTCTTGCGCCGGTACCGACGCCGGCTCGACGAGTTGCTCCACCTCCGCTAACGCCGGGCTGCCGAGCATGATGAAGATGCAGCCGCCGACGATCGCGAAATTCTTGAAGAAATCCCACACGTGCGGATTTCCCTCCGTTCCCGCTGCCCAGAAGCGGGGATAGGACCAGAAGTTGTGATAAAGGATGGCGGTGATCGCGCAGTAGCCGGCCAGCACGAACGCCGCCCACCCCGCGTTCCAGTTGAAGACGATGCAGATCGGCGTAACGGCCTCGACGATCATCGCCAGCACGAGCAGAACGGGGCCGCCCGGAAGAAAGCTGGAGTTCGCCTGCTTAAGGGCGCTCTGCCAGTTAATCACCTTATCGAGGCAGCTAAAAGGAAATATTAAGACAATAAAAATCTTTGCGATAAGGAGCGCTGCATCATTGATCAGTACATCCATGTATTCGACCCCCATGCCTGTGCGTATAACTCCAGGCGAGATGCATATATTTTTTGTCGCGTCCGATCCCTAAGTTTCTTAATTGTTTTTAGCGTCATAATACTGCAATGACGCTCGTGATAAAATTCCGGAAATCAACCGTATCCGTTAAGTTAAGGGTTCACCAGGCCCAGCCGGCTGTCAAGCTCAGAAATCGATTGCTTCCCTCGCCGACCAAGTGTTCTCTAAAACGGACGGGATAAGGGGTCAGCCAGTGTCAGTGCGCAGAACCGTCCGGCCACAAACAAAGATGATGTGAGCCAATGCAAAACGTCACATCGCGCCGGATCGTCATTGTCGGTGGCGGTTTTGGGGGGGTCTTTGCCGCCAAGTACCTGCGCAAGCGCGCCGGCAGCGACGTTCAAATCGAGCTGATCAGCCAGGACAACTTCTTCGTCTTTCAGCCTCTGCTGTCCGAAGTGGCCGGCGGCAGCATTCAACCCGCCGATGCGGTGAGCCCGCTGCGCGCCTTCCTTCCCGGTGTCGCCGTCCGGGTCGCCGAGGTTCGCCGGATCGACGTTGCGGCCAAGTCGGTGCACGCGACGGTCGGCCGCGGCGAAGAGATCACCGCCGTTCCTTATGATCAGTTGGTGATCGCCGTCGGCCAGATCGTCGACCTCAGCCGTACGCCCGGCCTCGCCGATCGCGCGCTCGTCATGAAAGACGTGATGGACGCCTTTCGGATCCGAAATCATGTGATGCAATGTCTTGAGGACGCTGATTCGGTCACCGATGCGGTGCGCAGGAAGCGCCTGCTGACCTTCGTCGTCGTCGGCGGCGGCTTCACCGGAGTCGAGGTCATCGGCGAAATCCAGGACCTGATCCATGCGTCGCTGAAATACTATCCTAAGCTTCGGCCGGACGAGATCCGGATCGTTCTTATACAACACGGCGCCAGGATCCTGCCGGAGTTGCCGGAGCGGCTTGCCGACTATGCGGCCGACACGCTCCGCCGTCGCGGTATCGACATTCTCCTGAAGACAGGGGTCAAGAGCGCGTCGCTGAGCGGCGTCGAGATCGAAGGCGGAACGGTCATCGACGCGGATACGATCATCGGCGCCATCGGCAACGCGCCATCGCCGCTGATGCGGTCGCTTCCCGTGCCCCTGGAGCATGGAAAAATCGTCGTCGACCGGTGCCTTAGGGTTCAGGGCCTGAACGACGTCTGGGCACTGGGAGATAACGCTCACATCCCCCTCGGCGATCCGAGCCAGCCCGATATCGCCTATGCGCCGCCGCTGGCGCAGTTCGCGGTCCGGGAAGCAAAAGTGCTGGCGCAAAACATCCTCGCCCATCTGCGGGGCGATACGCCCAAACCGTTCGCGTACCGCTCCCTTGGGACCATGGCGTCGCTGGGCGGCCGCACCGGTGTGGCGGACATTCTCGGGCTACGCATCAAGGGGTTCTTCGCCTGGGCCGCCTGGCGGTCGTTCTATTTGAGTCTTCTTCCCAGCATGTCCACCCGCATCCGGGTGGCGATGGACTGGACCTTGGATCTCATCATCCGACGCAGCATCGCCGAGGTTCGTACGACGTCATCGCTCAGCCGGGATATCCGATTCCGTGCCGGGGATCTGGTTCTCGAACCGGGGGTCGATCCCGGCGGACTCTACGTCGTGACGTCAGGGACATTCTACAGCGAAACCCTTGCCGCTCCAGACGAGGGCGGGGCGGCGGAGGACCGCACGCTTGGCCCGGGCGATACGTTTGGCTTGGCGATCGACGGCGATGGCGACGTCGCCCGGGCGCGGGTCAGCGCTCGCGACGATCCGACGGTTTATTTCGTCGAAAGGCGCGATCTCAAGCGCCTCGCCAAGGTCTCGACGCTGATCGCGCCGGGCACGTCGGGCGGGGCGCCGGATCGATCGGAGGCCGGGAGCGAACCGGCCAAGGACCCCCCCTGATGAGCGCCGCGATGCCGTCCATGCGCGAAGCGGCGTTTGGCGGCTGGAATGCCCTCTGGATCGAGCACGGGCCGCTTACGCTGGTCCTTGTCCCGCAAATCGGCGGTCGTATCATGAGCGTCATCTGGAAGGGACATGAGCTGTCCTTCGTCAATCCGGACTGTCGGGGGCGCGTCCTCGACGTCGCGTCCATCGCCGACGTTCACGAGGCGAAACGACGGCTCGGTTTTGTCCTGTGGGGGGGCGACAAAACGTGGCTCGCGCCCCAGGATCGTTGGACGGACGGTGATCCTTTCCTCGATCTCGACAGTGGCGCCTATGACCTGTCGATCGACCGGACGACCGGCGCGGCGACGATGCTGAGTCCCATCTGCCGCGAGACCGGAGTGCGTATCGAGCGGACCGTTTTGCCGGGCGCGGAGCCGGGGACATGGTCGGTTGCGAGCCGATTGATCAATGCGTCGGACCGCATGGTGGTTTGGGCGCCGTGGGACGTTGGCATGATGCTCCGCCCGGCGACGGTGTTCATGCCGACACGTCCGAACTCCACGTATCCTCGCGGTGTGCGGACCTTCGACAACGAGGGCGATTCCACGTCCGCCCGCGACCAGGTCCTCGATTTCGTCGACGACATTGCCGTCGTTTCCTGTCGGGACGCCGTCAAGTTCAAGTACGGCGTCGATGCGGACGTGGGGCGGATTCTGGCGGTCCTTGAAACCGGCGATGGCGGACGTGTCGGTTATCGGAAGTCCGTACCGACGTATCGTCCGCAGCCTTATGGGCACGGCTGCGTTCTCGAGATCTTCAACGCGTCGGCCTATTCCTACATCGAGATGGAAGTTCATGGTCCCGTTGTCTCGTTGCAGCCGGGCGAAAGCTTCACGCTGGAGGTGGGTTCGACGCTCTTTGACCTCGACGCCGCGCCAACCGGCATCGCCGCCATTCGGCAAGGTCTCGGGATCGCATGACCAAGGATGTTAGCGAGTACATGATCGGCGTCGTCGGCGCGGTGAAGCCCGCCGACACTCTGGTCGGCCCGCCGCTGACGACTCGCCGACGGCAGAAATGCGGTGTAATCCACCGGTTCGCAACCGCGAACGAGGTGTTCCGACGTTGAGGGAAGGGAGCGGTAACATGACGGACGCAAACCAGTTCAACCAGGACGTGCCGAACTACAAGTCCTGTCCGAAACTGCTGGTCGGGCAGACGGCGGTGGTCACGGGCTCGAGCTCGGGTATCGGAAGAGCGGTTGCCGAAGGGCTGGCGCGCGCCGGGGCCGATGTCGTCATAAACTATTCCCGAGACGCCAAGGGCGCCGAAGCGGCCGCGAAAACCATCGCCGACGAGGGTGGAACCGCCATCGTCGTCCAGGCCGACGTATCCAAGCCGGACGACATCAAGGCGCTGTTCGACCAAACGCTCGAACGCTTCGGCACCGTCGATATCCTGGTCGCCAATTCGGGCATTCAACGCGACGCTGCGGCGATCGACATGACGGTCGAGCAATGGAACGAGGTCCTGAGCGTCAACCTGACCGGCCAATTCCTGTGCATTCAGCACGCCGCCCGGGAGTTTATGCGACGAGGTGTGCGCAAGGAGGTGTCGGTGGCCGCCGGCAAGATCATCTGCATGAGTTCGGTGCATGAGGTGATTCCGTGGGCCGGCCACGTCAACTATGCCTCCTCGAAGGGGGGCATTCAGATGATGATGAAGAGCCTCGCGCAGGAGCTCGCGCCCCACCGCATTCGTGTCAACGCGATTGGGCCGGGTGCCATTCGCACGCATATCAACACCGAGGCATGGAGCACACCCGAGGCCTATGCAAGCTTGATGACCCTGGTCCCGTACCGGCGGATCGGCGAGCCTGAGGACATTGCGCAGGCCGCGGTCTTTCTCGCCTCCGACATGGCCGACTACATCAGCGGCATCACCCTCTTCGTCGATGGCGGCATGACCTGCTATCCGGGGTTCGCCGCCGGCGGATAAATTCCGGCACAGGGCCAAGGGCGTCGGGAGCGGCCGGCCTCATTTTTCGTTCGTGCCGCGCGCTCGACCCAAACATCAGAGGGAGGCGGATCATCATGGGCGAACATGATGTCATCATCGTCGGCAGCGGCGCCGGCGGCTCGGCCGCGGCCTATCGCTTAATCAAGGCAGGCAAGCGGGTTCTGGTCCTGGAAAAAGGCGGCTTCCTGCCGCGGGATGGCAGCACGCTCGACGTCAAGACCGTGTTCTTATCCGGCCGATTCAAGAACCAGGAGCCCTGGGTCGACGGTCACGGGGAGCCATTCGTCCCCGGGGAATTCTACAATGTCGGGGGCAAGACCAAATGGTACGGTGCCGCCCTGCTGCGGTTTGCGCCGCACGAGTTCGAGGCGGACGCGGCGCACCAATGCCTCGCCTGGCCGTTCGGCTACTCGGAACTCGCATCCTATTACGACGAGGCGGAAGCGCTGCTTCACGTCAACCACTTCGCCAACGAACCTGAACTGCAGGCGTTGATCGACCGGATCGTCGCCCACGATCCGGCGTGGCGGCCGGAGCCGCTTCCCCTAGGCCTCAAAAAGGAAATCCTCAACGACCCGGTCGAGGCGAAACACTTCGATGGCTTTGCCTCGGCCTGCGGCTTCAAATCCGATGCGGAGCGCAACCTGCTCGATCTGATCCGTGACGATCGCAACTTTACCCTGCTCACCGAAAAGCGCGTCGCCGGCTTCCTTCATGCCGACGGCGCGCCCGAGGAGATCACCGGCGTTCGCTGTTCCGACGGCTCGACCTACACGGCGCCGGTGGTGGTCCTAGCCGCCGGCGCCATGACCTCGCCGCGCATCCTTGAGGATCACCTGGTGGAGACGGGCCTGAAGGCGTCCTGGCCGAACGCAAACATCATCGGCGCCAACTTCAAGCTCCATATCAACAGCGCTATTCTCGGCGTGTCGCCGTTCCACCGGCACGATGTCTTGCGCAAGACCGCGATCTTTTTGAACGATGCGTTTCCGCACAGCACCATCCAGTGCCTTGGCTGGATGGACGGCGAGATCGTCGCCACTCAGATTCCGGCCGCCGTGCCGAAATTCGCGTCGGACGCCATCGGCAGCCGCGCCATCGGCTTTTTCGCCACCACCGAGGATGGATCGAGCCTGGAGAACCGGGTGGTGTCCCGCGGCGGCGCAGGTATGCCGGAGCTGGACTACGAGCTGGACCGCATCCAGCCCTCGCGAGATGAGCATCACGCGCTTGTTCGGGCCTTCCTCCACCAACTGCTGCGAGCCGGGCTGGTCGGCGCCGATCACTACTCGGGCCTCGCCGGCACCGCCCATGCCATCGGCACGCTCGTCACCGGAAACGACCCGGCGACCAGCGTCGTCGATGCCGCCGGCAAGGTCCACGGCATGCGCAACCTTTACGTCGGTGACGGAAGTATTCTCGCGCGCACCAGCCGGGTCAATCCGGCCCTGACGATCTACGCCTGGGGCCTGCGCCTCGGAAACCATTTGGCCCAGCTGAAGCACTGAATGGGACCGTGTGTCCTGAAGCGTCATCAATCGAGAGGTAGCGAGCCCGGCTCAATCGTATCCGACTCGTACTGAACGCGATTTCTTACCGCTATAGCCAGGCAACAATTGCCACCCAGACGCACATGAGGCCGCCGCCCAGCATCGTGTAGAGGCCATTCCATTGCAGGCCGACCCGGTGTGCGCTGACCCGGCCGAACGCCCCGACGAGCAAGGTCGTTGCCGTGAACGGCGAGCTCGCCCCGCCAAGCGCCCAGCCCGCGGTCAGCGCGACGATGACGGCGGCCGGCGACACCCCGAGCGCGCTTGGCGCGGGCAGCAACGGCGCGACCAACGACACCGAAAGGATCGGATTCATGCCGAGTTGTCCAGCGACCGGCGCCAGCCATACCAGAGCGACCACGATGATCCAGCCGGGAACCGTCGCGGCGTCGAGGCCGGCGCGCGCCACCACCGGTCCTAACAGACTGGCACCGAGCGCGCCGATGGTCGCCGCCATGATCAGCAGTACGAGCTCCGCGCGGAAGTCGGCAAGATCGTGGACCACATACGTCACCGCGCGGCGGCCGACGAGAGCAAGGGGTCTGGCGTTCGCGTCTCGCTCCTGGAGCCAGATCCACCCAAGGCTGAGCATCGGCGCGGCCATCATCACCGCCGCCACCGCGCGCACCCCAGTTACGACCTTGATGCCGCCGACCAGCGCCATCAACAAAGCCAATAGGCCCAGCAACGGCAGAAGGATTCCCCATGACCCGTGCGGCGGCGGACGCTCCGACGGTGGCCGAGCAGGCGTCGGTTTGAACACGGCATCGAGCGCCCAGCCCAGCGCCATCAGGATGGCCGCGCTGACCAGGCAGTAGCCGAGCGAACCCGACCACGTCGCGCCGGGAATGATCGCGGTCGTAATGGCGAGCGAAAACGAGAGCGGCGACCAGCACAACGTCGAGATGAAGCCGCGCTGGACGGCGAGCAGCATGCGTTTTGTCCGGATCGCGCGGATCTCTGCGTCCGCCTCCCGCCGGAGAGCGCTTTGCGAGAGGCTCCCAAGCAGCGTAATCGCGCCGTAGTTCAGCATCAGACCGAACACGTGCCCGCCCAGGGTCAACGCCAGATAGCGCCGACCCGGTCGCTGATCGGCGAGGAACCGCCCGCACCTTTCGATGGTCGGCGATGTCTCGGAGGCGTTGCGCAGCCATGCCAACGATACGAAAAAAGCGGCAACGAACGAACCGCTCTTCAATGCGGCCTCGATCATCGCCCCCCAATCCGGCCGGGTGAACGCTGAAACACCCGCAAGCAGCAAACCGACGCCGATAAACCCGCGGCCTGACCACCCTACCCGGCCCGCGACCATGGCGAGGTAGAGGACGACCAAGACTCCCGCGGCAAGACCAAACGGTCGCCCTCCGCCCCATTCGACGAAGAGGACGAGTACGACCGTGGCGAGCAGGACGATTCCGGAGGCGCGGTCGATCATGGCCGCAGCGGCACGAGCTTGATGGTTTCGGGAACATGAAGGTGGCGGGCACCATGCCAACCGGGCTGATCGACAAGGACGACGGCGTGGGCACCGGGAGCCATGGCGCTGGAAATTTCCTCTAGGTGCACGGTCATCGTTCCGGTGGAGCAGCGCGGCGGGACGAGGACCGCCCCTTTTCTTCCACAGGGCGCGCGACGAAGAGGTAGGCGGACGCGGTACGCTGGAGCGGGGGTGCGAAAAGCCGGCTGCCGCGTCGCGCCCACCGGCGGGTGATCGAGTTCCTCTGGCCGACGCGCGGCTGTATATCTGGAATGCGAACCACTTCACATAAAAATGTTTAAATGGCCCCTAATATTATCTCGTACAGGGTCATTAGTGCACCGACCACTGTACTTTTCAGAGATGCACTCAAACACGGTGCGGCCCTTAGGCTCAAAACCCAGAAACGGGATTCCTCAGGCGCAACGAATTTTATTCACACTCCCAAACTGTGGAAGTGTGAAGGATGGCAGACGAGTTTTACTTGAGCGACGCCCAGTGGGAGCGACGGGCGGTGCTGCTGCCGAACAAGCCGCGCGGTGTGCCGCGTGTCGACGATCGGCGGATCATCAGCGGGATCGTCCACGTGTTGACATTGAGCGGATGTTCGGACGCCTCGGACGACCGCGCCGGGGGCCTGCCGCCGACGGCAAACGAGTCCCGGGCCGGCCAAAGCCGATGGCTTTCTTTGAATGATGAGCGTCAAGCGATCCCGAGGGCGGTAGCGTGACCCTCCCGCGCATTCGGCAGCCTGGTGTGCCGGGAAAGCGCCTTGCCGTGAGTTCGGGAGGATGGCGATTGCACGGCATCGTCGACACGACCTCCGATCCCAACGGCAAAAACACGTGCCGCCGGGGCCATTTGGTGCTTCATTGATCGTAGCCGGCGCGACGGCATCAACAGCTGAGAAAAGCTGAAATGGGAGGGAAAGCGATGAAGGGAGCTTACGAACACGCGTATTCCAGGTCGATCGAGGACCCGGAGGGTTTTTGGGCCGAGGCGGCGGAGGACGTCGTTTGGATCAAGAAGTGGGATAAGGTCCTCGACGACTCCAATCCGCCTTTTTACCGCTGGTTTCGCGGCGGTATTCTCAACACCTGCTACAACGCGCTGGATCGGCACGTGGAAGACGGCCTCGGCGACCGAGTGGCGCTGATCCACGACAGCCCGGTCACCGGCAACAAGATCCGCAAATTCACCTATCGCGAACTCCGCGACGAGGTTGCAAAATTTGCCGGCGTCCTCGCCGCGCGGGGCGTCGCCAAGGGCGACACGGTCATCATCTACATGCCGGCGGTTCCGGAAACCGCGATCGCCATGCTGGCGTGCGCGCGGATCGGCGCGGTGCATTCGGTGGTCTTCGGCGGATTTGCCTCCAACGAGCTGGCGGTCCGCATCAACGACGCCAAACCGAAGGTCGTCGTCTCCGGGTCCTGCGGCATCGAGCCCAATCGGATTGTCGACTACAAACCGCTGCTCGACAGCGCCATCGAGCTGTCCACGCACAAACCGGACAACACGATTATCCTGCAACGGCCAGAGGGCCCGTGCACTCTCAAGCCAGGCTTCGACATCGATTGGCAGGAGGCGATGGCCTCGGCGCAACCGGCCGATTGCGTCCCGGTCGCGGCCACCGACCCGCTGTACATCCTCTATACCTCCGGCACCACCGGCGAGCCCAAGGGCGTCGTCCGCGATAACGGCGGCCACCTTGTGGCGATGAAGTGGTCCATGAAGGCCGTCTACAATGCCGATCCGGGCGACGTGTATTGGGCCGCGTCCGATCTCGGCTGGCAGGTTGGCCACTCCTACATCGTCTACGGCCCGCTGTTCCACGCCTGCACCACCGTTCTCTACGAAGGCAAACCGGTCGGCACGCCCGACGCCGGCGCCTTCTGGCGGGTGGTCTCCGAGCACGGGGTGAAAACGTTGTTCACCGCGCCGACCGCGTTCCGCGCCATCAAGCGCGAGGACCCGAAGGCGCAATTGATGAAGAACTACGACCTATCCACGTTCGAGGCCTTGTTCCTGGCCGGCGAACGCACCGATCCCGATACGCTTGAATGGGCCGAGAGGGCGCTGAACCGGCCCGTTATCGACCATTGGTGGCAAACGGAAACCGGCTGGGCCATTGCCGCCAATTGCTTGGGCCTGGAGTTGCTGCCGGTCAAGCCGGGTTCGCCGACCAAGCCGGCTCCGGGTTGGGTTGTCCACGTTCTGAACGACAACAACGAGCAGATGCCGCGGGGCGAGATCGGCGCCATTTGCCTCAAGCTGCCGTTGCCGCCGGGAAGCCTGCCGACGCTGTGGAACAACGACAAGCGATTCATCGACTCCTACATGGTCCAATTCCCCGGCTACTACATGACGGCCGATGCCGGGTACATCGATGAAGACGGCTACGTCTACATCATGGCCCGTACCGACGACGTCATCAATGTGGCAGGGCACCGGCTGTCCACCGGCGGCATGGAGGAGGTACTGGCCAAACATCCGGACGTGGCCGAGTGCGCCGTGGTCGGCGTCGCCGACTCATTCAAGGGTCAGCTGCCGGTCGGTTTTCTGGTGCTGAAGGCGGGCGTGACGAAACCGGATGAGGAGATCGTCAAAGAGGTGGTGCGGATGGTCCGCGACCAGATCGGCGCTGTTGCCGCCTTCAAAACGGCCACCGTCGTCGATCGCCTGCCCAAGACCCGCTCGGGCAAGATTCTTCGGGGCACAATGCAAAAGATCGCCGACAACCAACCCTGGAAAATGCCGGCGACCATCGATGATCCCGCAATCCTTGAAGAAATCAAGCAAGCGCTGGAGCGCATCGGATACGCAGGGTCCCGCTCGACTTAAGAGCATGGACAGCTCAGACAACGCCCCGGGGTGGGCCGGGGCGATGGCACCGCCATGCCCGGCATGCCCGGGGCAACGCATTAGAGGTGATCTTCGCGCTCGATCCACCGCTCGAGGATTGCCACGTGTTCGGATTCCTCCTTGGCGAACTCCTTGGCCATGAGGCGGATTTCCTTGTCAGGGGAAGTCTCGGAGATGTGATGGTAGAACTCGAAGCCGAGGCGCTCCCCTTCCAGGGCGGCCTTGAGGGCGTCGCGCTTGGAAAGGCGAGGATCTCCGGCCCAGAGTGCCGTCTGTTCGGGCGTGACGAGATCAGGCCAAATGTGATCGCCGGGTGAGTATTTGATCACGTCGATGTCGCCGGCGCGGGCTTTCGCCTCGTCGAGATGAAGACGGGAATAATTGGAAAGCTGGCGAAAAAGTTCGGTGACCTCGGTATTGCCACAACGCTCCATGTCGTCGGCCAGCGCATCGAAATGGTTGGCGGCCTCCTCCTCGACCTTGACGGCGAAGGCGAGAAATTGGTCGACGGACGTGATTTCGATCCCGCCGGTAAACACTGCCGCGGCGATCGACATCGCGGGCTTCTTGGCTGGCAGCACCTGGTCGCCTTCGAAACAGACGCGGATGTCCTCGTCGCGAACGAAACACTGGCACGCCAGCCGATACCGGGGCGGCATGTCATTGACCTCGGTTTTTTCGATCTCCTCTTTGGTGATCTTGCCAAGCTGTTTTAGCAACTCCTTCTCTTTTTCTGTCAGGCCAATGCCGTAGCGGACGGTGGGGTTCGTATGCTTGACCTCGACAACGCACGACCCGCACTCGCCGTCGCCGCAATCGAACGGGATCGGGACCTTGTGGGCCTTGGCGATCGACAGAATAGTGCCGCGATGTCCGGCGATGGCGTAGACGGTGAGATCCTTCGCCATGACCGGCGACGAAAAGGTAACGTTGGCCATTGCGTTTCTCCTCTTGCAGTGGACGACTGACGACACCGGCCGCGCGGTCCGCGTCCCTGAACCTAATGACGGTGCCCCTGCAGCAAGAACCGCGCCAGTATGTTAGAGAACTGATTTACATAAATTTTTTACGGAGAAGGCGAGTCCAGCACGGGATAAACGCGACAGAGACGTCTAACGTTGTCGGGAAAGCGACATCGACCGACGGTGCCCGACAATCATCGCGCCATGCGCCTTGACGGGTGTTCGATGCCGATTTTGGCCTCCATTTGAGGCACTATTGGAACAGTGCTCAAATTCGCAGCATCCGGGAGCCGAACCAATTCGGTTGCCGTCCCCTACCGCGTTGAAAAATCAATAAAAACTGATGCGCTTTCAGTGGCACGGCGATTGCTTTAAAATTTAAAAAATACGTGGAGGACATGCTCAAGGGTTATCGCGCCGCAACCGGATGTGATCCCTGGACATAATGTTGAATTCGAACCTAAAGAGAACCAGCCCGGGCACTGATGCTCCGTCAAGGGTGGATGAGTCATGAACGCCTTGGCGGAACGTAAGGCGTCGCTGTCGCTCGTCAGCATGTACGAGATCAGCAAGATCCTTACCTCGACGGAAGATCTGCAGGCGCAGCTTCGCGCCGTGCTCAATCTGTTGGCCTCCTACATGGAGATGCGCCGGGGTATCGTCGCCGTAACCGATGGCGAAGGCTCGTTGCGCGTCGTGGCCGCCGCCGGCCTGTCGTCGTCCGCCGTCAACGATGGCGCCGCCGACATGCCCGAGGAGATCGCCGCCCGGATCGTCGCCGGTCAGGCCCCTTTCGTCACCGAGAATGTCGCCGACGATCCGCTGCTCGCGCAGTATGTGCGGGTTCCGAGCGTCCTCGACGACGAGAAGGTGTCTTTCATCGCCGTTCCCATCAAGACCTTCGGCAAGCCTTTCGGCTGCCTGGCCATCGCACGCGTGTGGCGGCAAAGCACGCAGCTCAACATCGGCGACGACATCCGTTTTCTCACGATGGTGGCCAATCTGCTCGCCCAGACAGTTCGCCTGCACGAACGGAAGTCGGCGACGGCTCACGACGTTGAGGGCGAGTTGAGCGACATGGCCCAGGTCGGGCTGTCCGCGGAAGGGCAGACGACGTATCGGCTCGACAACGTGATCGGCGCCAGCCGGCCGATGCAGCAGGTGTTCGCCCAGGTTCATCTGGTTGCGCCGACCAAGTCGACGATTGTTCTCCGAGGGGAGAGCGGCACCGGCAAGGAGGTCGTTGCCCGCGCGATCCACGACCTGAGTTCCCGCAGTGACTGTCCCTTCATCAAGGTCAACTGTGCGGCCCTTCCCGACACGCTGTTGGAATCCGAACTGTTCGGTCACGAAAAGGGCGCGTTCACCGGCGCCACCCAGCAGCGCAAGGGTCGCTTCGAGCTGGCGCACCGCGGCACCCTGTTCCTCGATGAGATCGGGGACGTTTCGTCGTCGTTCCAGGCCAAGCTCCTGCGCGTTCTACAGGAGCGAGAGTTCGAACGCATCGGCGGCACCTCGACCATAAAGGTCGACGTCCGGATCGTCTGCGCGACCAACCGCAACCTCGAAGAGGCGGTCGCCAAGGGGGATTTCCGCGCCGATCTCTACTACCGGATCAACGTGGTGCCGATCTTCATCCCGGCGCTGCGTGAGCGTCGCCAGGACATCCCCGAACTCGCCGAACATTTCCTTCGCGGCTTCAATAGGGAAAACAACCGGAAGCTTCGTTTTTCGGAGCAGGCGTTGCGGGTGATTTCCTCGTGCAATTACCCGGGCAACGTTCGCGAGCTGGAGAACTGTGTCTACCGCGTTGCGACGATGACCCGAAGCAACCTCATCGATAACATCGACCTGCCGTGCCAGAGCAGCTTCTGCTCGTGCGCGACCATGATTCCGAAGCAGGCCTACAGGTCCGGCAACGAGCCGGAACCGGTGATGCCGACCGGTGGTGAGTTGAACCCCGACTGGAAGAAGGTGGACGGGTTGGAGGGGTTGGACACGTTGTCGGAGCGGGAACGCCTGGTCCGGGTCATGGAAAGCTCGGGTTGGGTACAGGCGAAGGCGGCCCGTATGCTCGGCAAGACCACCCGCCAGATCGGCTATGCGCTGCGCAAGCACAACATCGACATCAAGCGGCTGTAGCGATTCCAAGGGTGTCGATTGTCCGACAGTCTGTCGCACCTTCGACACTCGATCTTCCAGCGGCGCGAACAGCAATCAAGCAATAACAGTCAGTTAGAAGTTTGGCACGGGGCTTGCCCTTCATTCGTTCGGACGCGTCTCCACAAACGGATTGGAAAGGCAGGACGGGTGCAGAAAATCATTCCCCTCGAAACGGTTCTCGCCTCCCGGCCCACCTCCGGGACTGGCTCCCAATCCGCCGGTTGCGGTGCCACGTCCTGTGGTTCCTCGTCGGGCGCTGCTGACTTGGCCCCCGACGTCTGGAATAAGGTGAAGGACCATCCCTGCTACAGCCAGGAAGCCCACCACTTCTTCGCGCGCATGCACGTCGCCGTCGCCCCCGCGTGCAACATTCAGTGCAACTACTGCAATCGCAAGTACGATTGCGCCAACGAAAGCCGGCCGGGCGTCGTCAGCGAACAGCTGACCCCCGAACTGGCCGCCCGCAAGGTCGTTTGGGTCGCGTCGCAGGTGCCACAGCTTTCGGTCGTCGGCATCGCCGGCCCGGGCGACGCTCTCGCCAATCCCAGCAAGACCTTCGAGACATGCGAGCGCGTCACGGACGCCCTGCCGGACGTCAAGCTGTGCCTGTCCACCAACGGACTTGCCCTTCCCGACTACGTCGACGAGATCAAGGCACACGGCATCGATCACGTCACCATAACCATCAACGCCGTCGATCCGGCCGTCGCCGAGCGGATCTACGCCTGGGTGGCCTACGACAAGAAGCGGTGGACCGGCCGCGACGCCGCCGCACTTCTCATCGAACGGCAATTGCTGGGCCTGGACATGCTGGTCGACGCCGGCATCCTGGTGAAGGTGAATTCGGTGATGATCCCGGGGATCAACGACGATCACCTGAAGGACGTCAACGCCGAACTCAAAGCCCGTGGCATTTTCCTTCACAACATCATGCCGCTGATTTCAGACCCGGCGCACGGCACCCATTTCGGTCTGACCGGTCAGCGCGGACCGAGCCCGAGCGAGCTCAAGTCACTTCAGGACGACCTCTCGGACGGCGCCAACCTGATGAAGCACTGCCGCCAGTGCCGCGCCGATGCGGTCGGTCTGCTGGGCGATGACCAGGGACCGTCCTTCAGCCTCGATCAGCTTCCGGCAATGCCGGAGGTTGACCACGACTCCCGCCGCAGCTATCGCGCGGTCGTCGATCGCGAGCGGGAACATCGCGATCAGGCGACGTCCATGGCGGAAGACGGACTCCGCGCGGTGAAAACGGAGGAAAGCCGGCTCGTCGCCATCTGCACCAAGGGCAGCGGCCGCATCAACCAGCATTTCGGCCATGCCCGTGAGTTCCAGATCTACGAGGTGGACCAGGTGGGTGTCCGCCTGGTGGGCCATCGCCGCGCAGCCCAGTACTGCCAGGGCGGATACGGCGAGGACGATGCCCTCGATGAAACGATCGCTCTGCTCGACGGCGTATCCGCCGTTCTGTGCGCCCGCATCGGCGACTGTCCGCGCGAGCGTCTGGCGGCGGCGGGAATCCGCGCGGTGGATCACTTCGCGCACGAATACATCGAGACGGCGATTGCCCAGTACTTCGTCGAAGAAGTCGGCGTCGCCGAACAGGCCGCACGGATCGCATGAGAACGCGGTCACGCAGACCGGCAAATCGATTAGCCAACCGCCGCGGGGATACCCCGGCAAGCCAATAAGGAGATGTTACAATGGCCATGAAGATCGTTGTTGCCGAGTGCACGGCATGTGGATCGTGCGAGTTCGTTTGCCCGACATCCTCAATCAAGATGAAGGGCGACACCTTCGTGATCGACCCCTCGACGTGCAAGGAGTGCGTGGGCTTTTTCGACGCCCCGCAATGCGTCGCCGAATGCCCGGCCTCCTGCATCGTGCCGGCATGAGCGCAATCGGCCACGATTCGGCGGCGCGTGTACCTGAACCGGACCTCCCCGAAGTCTATGGTCCGCCAAAATTCGTTCCAGGCCAAAAAGTTCGAGCGCTCGTTCAGGTTCGCAGTGACGGTACCGTGCCGGGCAAGGAACGCGGCACGTTCGTCGTCGAGATCGGCGACGTCGGGTACGTCAACGGCATTGGCGAGTTTCTGCAACGGTACTATGTCTACTCCGTCGATTTCGTCGACCGTGGCCGCCTCGTCGGCATGCGTGGTGGCGAGATCGAAGCCATGGAGGCGTGAATGAAGGTGACGATCGGTCGGCGCGGCGACGTCTATTCGGTGTATGTCGCCAAGAAGGACCTCGAAGAGCCCATCGTCGACATGGAGCGGGAAGACCTGTGGGGTGGCTGGGTCGAGTTATCCAACGGCTGGCGCCTCAGCCTCCCCGACATGGCGGCCGAGACCCGGCTTCCGATCACCGTCGAAGCACGGCGGATCAGCGGCGACACGCCATGACCCGGCGCGAGCGCCGGGGACTTTCCATCGCCGCGGCGCCGCTGATTGCTCTGCCCGTTGCCGGTTCGGGTGCGCCCGCGCACCCCGATGAGTCTATCCTCGTCTACGCCGCGGCCAGCATGGCCAATGTCATCGAGGAGATCGTCGGTCTTTAGTGGCACCGGCAAGGGCGAACCGATCAAGACATCCTTCGCCGCCAACTCGGTCCTGGCTCTCGCGATGACGGCTCTTCTCGCATCCGAAGCAACCGCCGGCAGACGTCGGCGCCGACGGGGAGACGGATGATGTTGCAGGTGCAGGTCTGCCGTCGCCTCGGCGCTTTCTCCCTCGACGTCAGCTTCAACGTCGAGGCTAACGAGATTCTAGCGGTCCACGGCCCGTAAGGCCCCTCCAGTCAAGCGGCGCCGGCGGAGATGGCGCGCCATTCACTCGGGCGCCGCGGACGCCTGCGAGGGATTTTCGGCGATGCGCAGCAGCGCCGGCACCTGACGATGGATCTCCTTCACGACATCCTTGTCCAAGGTGCGCAACCACGCCACGGGAATGGATTCGACGCCGTAAGTGGCACCCGAAAGCATCCCGGCGAAGGCTCCCGCCGTGTCCGCGTCGCCGCCGACGTTGACGGTCTCGATCACGCATGAGCGGACGGAATCCGTCAGGAAATAAAACTGCATAACAGTGCGGATCGTATCGACGATGTATGCCGAGCAATGTCCGTTGTAGCGATCGAACCGAAACTGCGGATGACGTTCTGAGAGCGCGCGAGCCTCTTGCCGGCAGTCGTTGACGCCGCCGCCCTTCACGAGCCGCTGAACCATACGACCGAGCGCCAGGGTCCCGTCATCGGACAATGGATGATTGTGGGTTATGTGACATTGCTCCAGGGTCCAGTTTCGAAAGGCGATCGGATCGTTGAGCGTTGCCAGCGCGACCGGCAGATTGCGCATGCAGGCCCCGTTTCCGGCATCGCCCTCGTTGGGCGGCGTGGACATCGAACGGTCGACGATGTAGCGGCGAATGCCGCGACGGCAGGTGTTGCCGACATCGACCGGGATGTCGCGAAGCCATTCGGCGAAGGCATCGCACACGGCGTGAACGTCCCAGCCGCCGCGGTCGACGATGGCGCGCCCCACGCACAGGGTCATTTCCGTATCGTCAGTCACCTGGCCCGGCTTGAGCTTCAGCCATCCGCCGCCGACGATCCGGCAGTGCTTGCCGTGCTTTGCCTCGATCTCGTTTGCCGTCATAAACTCCACCGTGGCGCCGAGCGCGTCGCCGACGGCAAAGCCCAAGTACGCACCCAGCGCGCGATCCAGAACCGCCTTACTAAACATGCAAATTCGCTTCCAAAGGATAAGTGTTTGATTAGTAATATGTGGCTCGTACGCGGTAATCTCCGCCAATCACCAGGTACTCACCTTCGCCAGTCAAGGGAGTCTGTGGCAGCAAGGCGTTGAAGAACGCGATCTTGCAGGTGGGGACGTTCGCTTCGAGGATGTACGAGCCGAACCAACTGGCGATATCCCGCTGACTGGTAAACGAGACGAGGTTGTTGAGACGGACGATCACGGTTCTCTTGTCGAGGACATCAACGATCGGATGTTCGTCGAAATCGTTCACGCCGCGGAACAGGGGCGTTACTTGGGCATGCAATCGGAAGCGCGTCACCGACCACTGTACGAACTCGTAGAGCAGGTCGAGCTGACTGAAGATCGCATTGTTGTGGAACCGGCTTCCCATCTTTTCTTCCACGTATCGGATCCAAGCGGGTGACGAAAACCGGAGCAGAGGCTCCTTGTGGTACGTCGGGAAAAGGCCGAATCGGCTTTCGACCCAGCCTTTCATCACCGCACCCTCGGGGCCGTTGCTGTCGTGCGCCCAGCCCCGAAGCAGACGCGCATAGCTCGAGCGATAGCGCCGCCGGCCATCCCGACCGCCGCTCGATCGGCCACGCTGTTCCGGATGCAGACCGAAAATGACCTCCATGTAGGCCGTGAAAAGACTTGCCGCACGCTCCACCGTTTCGGCGTGGTCGAGCAACTTGAACAGACCGTGATTGGCTTCGCGAACCCCGGCCAGTTGGAGCGGCAGACCGGCGCGATTGAACGCATCGCTCGCCAGCAGCGCGGTCGGTAATCCGACAACGTTTGTACTATGCCCTTTTCGAGAAACGACCTCGGGGACGTTCCGCGCGTCGAGCGCCTGGAGTTTTGTCGCACTCATCGCGTTCAGGGCAGCAAGAATTGTTCCAACGTTACAAGCCCCTGGAAACGGCTGCTTGGCTTCAGATCACGCGGCCGGGGCTCTGTGGTGGTTGCAACAATGTGTCGGGGATTGTCGGGTTCCAAACAGGATGCCGCAGAAACGGCGGCGCAACCGGCCTTGCAACTAATTAATTGGAAGCAAAGGAAAAAAATTAGGTTCTGTGGGGTGGAGCACGTTTGGCACAGGCGTTGCTCTATGGGTATGCGAGAGCACACTCAGATCAAGATCGAATTTTGTAAAAGGAGTGCATCATGAGCAGCCTTCGTCAGATAGCGTTTTACGGCAAAGGCGGAATCGGGAAGTCGACGACGTCACAGAATACCATCGCGGCCCTCGCCGAGATGGGCCAAAAGGTGCTGATCGTCGGATGCGACCCCAAGGCCGACTCCACGCGTCTGATCCTGCACGCGAAAGCCCAGCAGACCGTCCTTCATCTGGCCGCGGAAGCGGGTTCCGTCGAAGACCTCGAACTGGAGGACGTGCTGCGCACCGGTTACGGCGGCGTGTCCTGCGTCGAATCGGGCGGTCCCGAGCCAGGCGTCGGCTGTGCCGGCCGCGGCGTCATCACCTCGATCAACTTTCTCGAGGAGAACGGTGCCTACGAGGGTCAGGACTATATCGTCTACGACGTCCTCGGCGATGTCGTGTGCGGCGGTTTCGCCATGCCCATTCGCGAAAACAAGGCGCAGGAAATCTACATCGTCATGTCCGGCGAGATGATGGCGCTCTATGCCGCCAACAACATCTCCCGCGGTATTCTCAAGTATGCCAACACCGGTGGCGTGCGACTCGGTGGCCTGATCTGCAACTCGCGTCAGACCGACCTGGAGCTGGAACTGGCGGAAGCCATGGCCGCGAAACTCGGCACCAAGCTGATCCACTTCGTTCCCCGCAACAACATCGTGCAGCACGCCGAGTTGCGCCGGATGACAGTGATCGAATACGCGCCGGATTCGCCGCAGGCCGACGAGTACCGCACGCTGGCGAAGAACATCCACGAGAACAAGGGCAATGGCGTCATCCCGACCCCGATCACCATGGACGAACTCGAAGAGATGCTGATGGAATTCGGCATCCTCAAGTCGGACGAAGAAATGATCGCCGAGCTCGAGGCAAAAGAGGCGCAGCAGAAATCGACCGCCGCCGCCTGATCGCGCAGCGTGTCATTTCTCAACACAGCCATCTCCACATCAGGAGGAGAGGATGGACCACGAATACACGAATGACCGCGAGTTTCACGAGCAGGTCATCGAAGAAGTGCTGGCGTCGTATCCCGAAAAGACCCGCAAGCGGCGCAGCAAGCACCTGAACGTCGTCAGCGAAGGCGATTCCGATTGCGGCGTGAAATCGAACATCAAGTCGATGCCCGGCGTCATGACCGTGCGCGGATGCGCCTATGCCGGATCCAAGGGTGTGGTTTGGGGACCGATCAAGGACATGGTCCACATTTCCCACGGCCCGGTGGGCTGCGGCCAGTACTCATGGTCCCAGCGCCGCAACTACTATGTGGGTGAAACCGGCGTCGACACCTTCGGGACGATGCAGTTCACCTCCGATTTCCAGGAGCGCGACATCGTCTTCGGCGGCGACAAGAAGCTGCGCGGACTGATCGACGAGATCGGAACGTTGTTTCCACTCGCCAAGGGCATCACCGTGCAGTCGGAGTGCCCGGTCGGCCTCATCGGCGACGACATCGAAGCCGTCGCCAAGGACAAGGCAAAGGAACTCGACAGGCCGGTTGTCCCCGTCCGCTGCGAGGGTTTCCGTGGCGTGTCCCAGTCACTCGGGCACCATATCGCCAACGACACCATACGGGACTGGATTTTCGACCGCGAGAAACCCTCGGACCAGGAAAACGCCGAAAAGCCGTTCGAGTCCACGCCGTACGACGTGATTATTCTCGGCGACTACAACATCGGCGGTGACTGCTGGTCGTCGAGAAAGCTTCTGGAAGAAATCGGGCTCCGTGTCATCGCCCAGTGGACGGGCGACACCTCCCTGGCGGAATTGGAACGCGCGCCCAAGGCCAAGCTCAATCTTATCCACTGCTACCGGTCGATGAACTACATCTCCCGGCACATGGAGGAGAAGTACGGGACGCCCTGGTTCGAGTTCAATTTCTTCGGGCCGACGCGGATCGAGCAGTCGCTGCGGGCAATCGCCGAGTTCTTCGACGACACCATCAAGGAGAACGCCGAAAAGGTCATTGCCAAGTACCGGCCGCTCGCCGATGCGGTCATCGCGAAGTATCGTCCCCGCCTCAAGGGCAAGAAGGTGATGCTCTACGTTGGCGGACTGCGTCCTCGCCACATGGTCAGTGCGTACGAAGACCTCGGCATGGAGATCGTCGGCGCCGGTTACGAGTTCGCCCACAAGGACGACTACCAGCGGACGATGTCCCACGTGAAGGACGGCACGCTGATCTTCGACGACGTCACCGCTTACGAGATGGAGAAGTTCATCGAGCGTATCCGGCCCGACCTCGTCGGCTCTGGGATCAAGGAGAAGTATCCGATCCAGAAGATGGGCGTTCCGTTCCGGCAGGTGCACTCCTGGGACTACTCGGGACCGTACCACGCCTATGACGGCTTCGCGATCTTCGCCAAGGACATGGACTTGGCGATCAACAATCCGGTCTGGGGAAAATTCAAGGCGCCGTGGGTGGAGGCTTAGGTCTCCCCCCCCTTCATCAGGCCGTGCACATTTAGGAGATAAGGCAATGCCCCAGAACGCGGAAAAGATCAAAGACCACGTAACCCTGTTCCGCGAGCCGGAATACAAGGACATGCTCCGCAACAAGCGGGACGCGTTCGAGTGCCCCCATTCGGAAGAAACCGTTCGCGAGGTCAGCGAATGGACCAAGTCCGAGGACTATCGGGAAAAGAACTTTGCCCGCCAGTCGCTGGTCGTCAATCCGGCTAAGGCCTGCCAGCCGCTGGGCGCCGTGTTCTGCGCCAGCGGGTTCGAAGGAACGCTCTCCTTCGTGCACGGCTCGCAGGGATGCGTCGCCTACTACCGTTCGCACCTGTCGCGGCACTTCAAGGAGCCGGCATCGGCGGTGTCGTCATCGATGACCGAAGACGCGGCGGTGTTCGGTGGCCTCAACAACATGATCGACGGCCTGGCCAACGCCTATTCCCTCTATCAGCCGAAAATGATCGCCGTGTCGACGACGTGCATGGCGGAGGTGATCGGCGACGATCTGCATGCGTTTATCGGCAACTCCAAGGAAAAGGGTTCGGTGCCGAAGGAGTTCGACGTCCCCTTCGCGCACACGCCGGCATTCCAGGGCAGCCACGTCAACGGCTACGACAACATGCTGCTCGGGATCCTCACCCATTTCTGGCAGAACGCCGAGCGGGCGCCCGGCACCTCGCTCAACATTATTCCGGGATTTGACGGGTACTGCGTCGGCAACAACCGTGAGATCAAGCGCGTTCTCGACCTCATGGACGTCGAATACACGATCGTCGGCGACTCTTCGGATGTCTTCGACACCCCCAGCGATGGCACCTTCCGGATGTTCGATGGCGGGACGACCATCGAGGAGACCAAAGCCGCGCTCAACGCCAAGGCGACCCTGTCGATGCAGGAGTTCTGCACCAAGAAGGTGCTGGCCTTCGCAAAGGACAAGGGGCAGGAGACGGCGAGCCTCAACTACCCGATGGGTGTGGAGGCAACGGACGAGTTCTTGATGACCGTGTCGAAGCTGACCGGCAAGCCGATCCCGGAGGCGTTGCGCCTCGAGCGGGGACGCCTCGTCGATGCCCTGACCGACTCGATGTCGATCGCGCATGGCAAGTCCTTCGCCGTGTTCGGCGATCCCGACTTCGTCTACGGCATGTGCCGGTTCCTGATGGAGATGGGTGCCGAGCCTCGCCACGCTCTCGCCACCAACGGTACCAAGCCGTGGGCGAAGAAGATGAAGACCCTTCTGGACTCGTCGCCCTTCGGCAAGGATTGCGAGGTCTGGCCAGGGTGCGATCTGTGGCACATGCGCTCGCTCCTGAACACGGCCCCGGTCGATTTCCTGATCGGCAGCAGCTACGGCAAGTATCTGGAGCGCGACACCGGGACACCGCTGATCCGGCTGACGTTCCCGATCTTCGATCGTCACCATCACCACAGGTTCCCAACCTGGGGCTACGCTGGCGGTTTGCAGGTTCTGGTGCGGATCCTCGATGCGATCCTCGACCGACTGGACGCCGATACCAGCGATCCGGGTGTCACGGACATCAGCTTCGATCTGACCCGTTGACGACGATTGGGCGGCGGCTTCGGCCGCCGCCCGCAGGTTAGGTGAGGGCGCGATGCTGAAGCAGCGAATTGCCGAAGCCTTCAACGAACCCGGTTGCGCCACCAACCGGGCCAAGTCCGACGAGAGCCGCAAACGCGGCTGTTCGTCCAGTGCGTTGGTCCCTGGCGCCGCCGCCGGCGGATGTGCTTTCGATGGCGCCAAGATCGCCCTTCAGCCGATCGCCGATGCGGCCCATCTGGTCCACGGCCCCATCGCCTGTGAGGGCAACAGCTGGGACAGCCGCCACACCGCTTCCAGCGGCCCCCGTCTCTATCGAACCAGTTTCACCACCGACATGTCCGAGCTGGACGTCATCCATGGCGGCGAAAAACGGCTGTTCCGAGCCATCCGCGAGGTGGCCGAACGCTACCAGCCGGCGGCGATCTTCGTCTATGTCACCTGCGTTCCGTCGCTGATCGGCGACGACGTCGATGCCGTTTGCGACGCGGCGACAACCCGCTTCGGCCTGCCGGTGATCCCGGTCAACGCCCCCGGCTTCGTCGGCTCGAAAAATCTCGGCAACAAGCTCGCCGGCCAGGTGTTGCTCGACCGGGTCGTCGGCACGCGCGAGCCGGAGCGGACGACACCTTTCGACATCAACATCATCGGCGAATACAACGTCGCCGGTGAGATGTGGCAGGTTCTCCCCTTGCTGGATCAATTGGGGATCCGCGTCCTCGCGTCCATCACCGGCGACGCCCGCTTCCACGAGATCGCCTGCGCCCACCGCGCCCGGGTCAACATGGTCGTCTGTTCGCAGGCGATGGCATCCTTTGCCCGAGGAATGCAGGAACGCTACGGCATCCCCTACTTCGAGGGCTCGTTCTACGGGATATCGGATACCTCCGCGGCCTTGCGTGAGATTTCTCGCCTGCTGGTCGAACAGGGCGCGCCTGCGGATCTCATCACCCGCACCGAGGTGCTGATCTGCAAGGAAGAAAGCGCAGCGTGGATGCGGATTTCCGCCTATCGGGAACGCCTCCAGGGCAAGCGTGTTCTCCTCTACACCGGTGGCGTCAAGTCATGGTCGGTGGTGTCCGCCTTGCAGGAAATCGGCATGACGGTCATCGGCACGTCGGTCCGAAAATCCACCGAGGATGACAAGCAGCGTATCAAGGGCCTGATGGGCGAGGAAGCCACCATGTTCGGCCAGATCCCGGCCAAGGAACTTCATCGCATGCTGTCCAACGGTGAGGCCGACATCCTGATGTCCGGCGGGCGGACCCAGTTCGTCGCCCTCAAGACCAAGACCCCCTGGCTCGATATCAACCAGGAGCGCCATCACCCCTACGCCGGTTACGACGGCATGGTGGCTCTCGTTCATCAGATCGATACCACCATCAACCATCCCGTATGGCGCCAGGTTCGCCTGCCGGCACCATGGGACAGACCTAGGGCCGGACAATGACTGACGTCGAAACCGCAACCAAGGCCTGCGCCATAAATCCACTGAAGACGAGCCCGGCGCTGGGCGGAGCGCTGGCCTTTCTCGGCGTCGACCGAAGCCTGCCGCTCCTTCATGGTAGCCAGGGATGCACCGCGTTTGCCCTGGTTCTGCTGGTTCGGCATTTCCGGGAAGCCATCCCGCTGCAGACCACGGCGATGAGCGAACTCAGCACCATTCTCGGCGGCGCTGACAACATCGAACAAGCGATCGGCAACATCTACGATCGGGCGAAGCCGCGCCTGATTGGCCTGTGTTCGACGGCGCTCACGGAAACCCGGGATGAGGACGTCCGCGGCGATCTTCGCTCGATCATGCAGCGTCATCCGGATTGGAGCGATCTGTCGGTCGTCTACGCCCCCACGCCCGATTTTGCCGGAAGCCTGGAGGTCGGCTGGGCCAGTGCCGTACAGGCGATGATCGATGTTCTCGTCGAAAAGGGACAACGGCCACGCGTTCTGCGCCAAATCAATCTGCTGCCGGCGAGCTATATGACGCCGGCCGACGTCGAGGCAATCCGCGAGGTCGTCGAGAGTTTCGGGCTCTCCGCCATCGTGCTCCCGGATCTGTCCGGTTCTCTCGATGGTCATGTTCCGGACGAATACGTACCGACGTCGCTGGGCGGCACGTCTCTCGATGACGTCGCCCGCATGGGTGAATCGCAAATGACCTTGGCGGTCGGTGAGCACATGCGGGGCGCCGCCGAAGCGTTGAAACGCCGCACGGGCGTGCCGTTCCGGGTGTTCGACCGGTTGACCGGCCTCGAGGCATTCGACACCTTCGTCGAAACTCTGATCGACCTCAGCGGCCGGCCGGCCCCCGAAAGGCTACGCCGCGATCGCAGTCGGCTTGTCGATGCTATGCTCGACGGGCACTTTTATTTTACCGGCCGCACTGTCGCCATCGCCGCCGAACCCGATCACCTGCTTGCGGTGACGCGCTTTCTCGACGACATGGGTTGCCGGATTTCCGCGGCCGTAACGACGAAGAAGCTGCCTTCGGGCGCCGCGGTCCCGTGCGAAAACGTCGTCGTCGGCGATCTCGATGATCTCGAGCGACTGGCCTCATCCGGCGGTTGCGACCTCGTCATCGCGGACGCCCATGCGGAAACGACGGCGGTGACCATCGGCGCTCCCCTCTACCGGATGGGGTTTCCGGTGTTCGATCGTCTCGGCGCCGGCCATCGCGTCAGTGTCGGTTATCGCGGAACTCGGGAGCTCCTGTTCACTATCGGCAACATCTTCATCGACGGCCAAACGGAACTTGAGCCGTACCTACGGCAGAACAGGGAGGGTGCTAACGATGCCAGCGTCGTCAATGCGAAGGTTGCGGCTGGTCAGCCCGGATCTTGAAGACAACCAGATCAACGGCACTTTGCCGAAAGGAGGACCAATGCGTATCGCCTTTGCCACCCATGACCTGCGAACCATGGATGCCCATTTCGGGGGTGCGCGCAATTTCGCGATCTACGACGTAACGACCGAAGGATACCGCTTCGTCGAAGCGATACGATTCGATAAACCCGGCAAAGAGGATGGCGTTCACGCCGATTCTGATGAGGATCGCATTACGCCGCGGGTCGACGCCTTGGAAGGCTGCGCGCTGCTTTTCATTCTCGCCATCGGTGGGCCGGCGGCCGCAAAAGTCGTCAATCGTCGTATCCATCCGGTGAAGCTTCCGCACCCCGAGCCCATCGAACAGGTGCTCACGCGCGTGCAGGAGATGCTGAAAACCGCGCCGCCGCCGTGGCTTCGCAAGGCTATGGGGCGTGACGGTACCAAGCACTTGGATTTCCTGGACGACGACGTCGAGAAGCGCGCGTGATGGCTGCGAATGTGACCCCTGCCGCCAAGTCGGTCGACGATCCGGACACCGCATCGATCTACCGGACGTCCCTCGTCACATTGATGCGCGCCCACGACACGTACGGCGTCTGGGAAAAGAAGTCGGACGAAGAAATTCTGCAGGGTTTCGTGCTGACCAAGGAGCAACGCCGGGCGATACCAATCATCGGCGAACCGGACGCAAAAGTCTTGTGGCGGCTCGAAGTGTTCTACACGGCCGTCAGCTACGCCGTTACCCGTCGATCGGGTCTCGATGCGACGCCGATCATCAAGCTGTCCGGGGAGGGTTTCGGCCGTGTCGTGATCACCGTCGGCCGGCTTGTCGTCCTCAGTCGCGCCGTCAGAGACGTTCACCGTTTCGGTTTCGACTCGACGAACGCGCTCACGTTGGCCGGCGGAACCATGGTCGCCGAGAGCCTCGACGCCATCGAGCGCTTCCCGGCGGTCGCCAGCGCGACCGAATGATCGCCACCGTAGCCTAACGCATTACCCAACACGAGATGAGGAACCGAACCATGACCGAATTTCACGCGCTGAGACGTGACGGAACTCCCTGGGTGCCGATGTTCATCGAAGCGATCAACGGCGAGACCTGCATCGGCTGCGGTCGCTGCTTCAAGGTCTGCACCCATGACGTTCTCGCGATGATGGGCATGACCGAGGACGACGAACTTGTTGCACCCGATGATGACGAGGTCGAGCGCATGGTGATGACCATCGCCAACATCGGCAATTGCGTCGGGTGCGAATCCTGCGTCCAGGTCTGCGGCTCCAAGTCGATCACGCTGATTTCCGCCACCGACGTCATCGCGGCCTGACGCCGCCCGGCGCCAGCGGACCAAAGCCATGGACAGCCTCCATGAGGTTCTGGTCGCCTCGGGCCGCGCGGACCCATTCGACCGCCATGTGTTCGCTTGTGCGATCACGATCGGCACCGTCGAGTCCCGTGGCCCGTTGACCGAAGCTCTCGGTCTTTCGCCGACGGCCCTCGCGGATCTGTTGAACGGGTACTTCCCCGACTGGCAGCGCACCCTTCCCGCCGAGACCCTGGGCGAGGACGCCGGCCAGGACCAGCCCGAAGAGCCCGACCTCCGGCAGCTTTTCCTCGACCATCGCAGTCGCGGCGTGAGGGAGGAGGAATGGCTGGCCGCCATCATCGCGCGCCGATCCCTCGGCGCCAATCACCTGTGGCAGGACCTCGGCCTGTTCGATCGGGGCGAATTGAACACCCTGATTGATCGGCACTTCCACGGTCTCAAGCGCCTCAACAGCGGCGACATGAAATGGAAGAAGTTCTTCTATCGTCAGCTCTGCGAGCGTGACGGCGTCCTGATCTGCAAAGCGCCGACCTGTGACGCGTGCAGCGATGTCGGCGTGTGTTTCGGTCCGGAAGCCGGTGAACCTTTGTCGGTGTTGCGGAAGAGCGTGTTGGATATCCGACAAAATCGACGTCCCAACTGACGCCCGTCGTCCGCGGTGTCACCCGATCCATCTTGTTATCAAACGGTTAAGAATTGGCACGCGCCTTGCTCCTTTTGCTCGACACATCCCGATAGCAGAGAAGGGGACGATACCGATGGTGACACTGACCGAAAAGGCCGAGGACACGCTTCGACGCCTCGTGGGAACCGCCGAGGTCGGTACCAATGGACTTCGGATCATGGTCGACGCCGGCGGCTGCTCGGGTCTGCAATACACACTGAGCCTCGAGAAATCGGCCTGCGACGGCGACCGTGTCTACGATTTCGGCGATCTCAAGGTCTACGTCGATCCCCGCAGCCAACCTGTCGTCGACGGCATGTGCGTGGACTTCGTCGAGGGCATCGACGCCTCGGGCTTCGTGTTCGACAACCCCAACGCCAAGGATGTGTGCAGTTGCGGCAAATCCTTCTCCGGCTAAGGAAAGACCAGCGATGTGGGATTATTCGGACAAGCTCAAGGATCACTTCTTCAATCCGCGCAACGTCGGGGTCCTCGAAGACGCCAATGGCGTGGGCGAGGTCGGCTCCATTGCCTGCGGCGACGCCCTTCGCTTGATGCTACGGGTGAGCGAGGCGACGGGCCGTATCGAAGCGGCAAAGTTCGAAACATTCGGATGCGGCTCGGCAATCGCGTCGTCGTCCGCCCTGACCGAACTGATCATCGGCAAGACCCCCGACGAAGCGCTGGCCCTGACCAACCAGGACATCGCCAATTACCTCGACGGTCTGCCGCCGGAAAAGATGCATTGCTCGGTCATGGGCGCGGAGGCCATGCGTGCCGCCATCGCCAACTTCAAGGGCGAGGCGCTGGCCGACGACGATCACGATGACGGCGCTTTGATCTGCAAATGCTTCGGGGTTGGCCAAGGCATGTTGGAGCGCACCATCCGCACCAACGCCCTGACCACGCTGTCACAGGTGGTCGACTACACCAAGGCCGGCGGAAGCTGCGCCACCTGCCATCAGAAAATTGAAGACGTCCTGACGCAGGTCAATGCCGTGATGGTCGCGACGGGTGCACTGCCGGCGGAAGCCGCGTTCGCCGCGACACGGTCGGCGCCGCCGGCAGTCGCGGTCCCAGCGGAGGTGGCTGACGACCGCGGCAAGTCCTTGAGCCTCGTCGAGCGGATTCTGATCGTCCAGAAGGCCATCGACGACGTGCGGCCCGTCTTCATCCACGACGGCGGCGACGTGACACTCGTCGATGTTGCCGGTGACATCGTGACCGTGAAGCTGTCCGGGACGTGCGCCAATTGCGAGATGTCGTCGGCGACCCTGCATGGGCTCCGCGAGAAGCTCATCCCGACCCTGGGCCGGTCGGTTCGCGTCGTGCCAGAAGCCGCCATCGGCGCCCTCGTCTGAGACAGACCGCCCGACCTGAGACTTGAGTGGGCTGAAAGGACCGAGACATGGACAGTATCTATCTGGACAACAATGCCACGACCCGCGTCGACCCGCTTGTCGTTGAGGCCATGCTGCCGTTCTTTACCGAACAGTTCGGCAATCCGTCGTCGATGCATTCGTTCGGCGACAGCGTCGGCCGGCGTGTCCGCGAGGCCCGCGGCCAGGTTCAGGCGCTGCTCGGCGCGGAGTTCGATCACGAGATCGTCTTCACCTCCTGCGGCACGGAATCGGACAACGCCGCCATCATGTCGGCGCTCCAGTCCCGGCCGGACCGCAGGGAAATCATCACCAGCGCGGTTGAGCATCCCGCGGTTCTTTCGCTGTGCCGTCACCTCGAACAGCGCGAGGGATATCGGCTCCACGTGATCCCGGTCGACCGCAAGGGCCGGCTGGACATAGACGCGTTCGTTGCCGCCTTGTCGCCCAAGGTGGCGGTCGCCTCGATCATGTGGGCGAACAACGAGACCGGGACCCTGTTTCCGGTGGAGCAGCTTGCCAATCTGGCGAAGGTGTTCGACGTCATCTTTCATACCGACGCCGTGCAGGCCGTCGGCAAGGTGCCGATGAACCTGAAGGACTCGCGGATCGACATGGTGTCGTTGTCCGGGCACAAGCTGCACGCGCCCAAGGGTATGGGCGCCCTGTACGTACGCCGCGGTACGCGTTTTTTTCCGCTTCTTCGCGGCGGCCATCAGGAGCGCGAACGCCGCGCCGGCACCGAAAACACCGCCGGCATCGTCGGCCTGGGCAAAGCCTGCGAGCTGGCCCTTGCTCACATGGAAGACGAGAACACCCGCGTCCGCGACCTTCGCGACAGAATGGAAAAAGGCATCCTGGAAAGCGTCGGCAACTGCTTCGTCACCGGCGATACGGCGAACCGGCTGCCCAATACCTCCAACATCGCCTTCGAGTTCGTCGAAGGGGAAGCCATACTGCTCTACCTAAACAAGTCGGGGATCGCCGCGTCGTCGGGATCGGCCTGCACGTCGGGATCGTTGGAGCCGTCCCACGTGATGCGTGCCATGGGCGTTCCGTTCACCGCCGCCCACGGCTCCATCCGCTTCTCCCTGTCGCGGGACAACACAGAGGCCCAGATCGACCGGGTGCTGGCGGCCGTCCCCCCCATCATCGCCCGGCTGCGCGATCTCTCCCCGTTCTGGTCCGCCGGGGTGCCGGCCGAGTCGGCTTTCCAACCGGAATATGCGTGACCGGGACGCCATGCGATGACAGACCGGATAGTGACTCCGCCAACGATCAACGACACGACGCTCCGCGATGGAGAGCAGACTGCCGGCGTCGCGTTCACGATCGCGGAAAAGGTTGCGATCGCGACGGCACTCGATCGCGCCGGCGTTCCGGAACTCGAGGTTGGGATTCCGGCCATGGGCGGCCAGGAGCGAGACTGCATTCGCGCGGTCGTCGCCGCCGGCCTCGGGTGCCGGCTCATCGGCTGGTGCCGTATGAGCACGGAGGACGTGGACGCGGCAACCGCCTGCGGCCTGACGGCGGTGAATCTCTCCCTGCCGGTCTCCGACCAGATGCTTGGCGGCAAATTCGGTCGCGATCGCGCGTGGGCCATCGATCGCACCGCACGGGTGGTTTCCTATGCACGCGACCGCGGTCTCGACGTGGCGGTCGGCGGAGAGGATGCCTCACGCGCCGATATCGACCACATCCTGCGGGTCATCGATTGCCTCGCCGAGGTCGGTGCGCGGCGGTTTCGCTTCGCCGATACCCTCGGCGTGCTCGATCCGTTCTCCACGTACGAGGCCATGTCCTTCCTTAAGGCGAGAACCTCGATCGAGCTCGAAATCCACGCCCATGACGACCTTGGTCTCGCCACCGCCAATTCGCTGGCGGCCGTCCGGGGCGGCGCCACCCATGTGAACACGACCGTCAACGGTCTCGGCGAACGGGCCGGCAACGCTCCCCTCGAAGAGGCCGTCGTCGCCCTGTCAAACCTCTACGGCCTGGAAACCGGGGTCGACCGACGCCAATTGCACCTTATATCCGACTTGGTCTCACAAGCTTCCGGCCGGCCGGTTCCGGCCAACAAGAGCATCGTCGGCGCCGCCGTCTTTACCCACGAAGCGGGGATTCACGTGCACGGGCTGCTGCGCGATCGCCACAACTACCAGGCGCTGGACCCCGCGGGCTTAGGCCGCACCCACCGCGTCCAGCTCGGAAAGCACTCCGGCGCCACCGCCGTTTCGCTTGTCTTCGATGCCCTCGGGTTGACGCTCGAACCGGACCAGGCCGGGATCGTGCTGGAAAGGGTTCGCAACCACGCCGTCCAGTCCAAGCAGGCTCCGGCACTGGACGCCCTTATGTCGATTTACGACGAAGCACGGCCTCTGCCAGGGGGAACCCAATGACCAAACTTTTGGATACGCTCAAGTCACTGGAAACCGCCGAGGACTTCCTCGACCAGTTCGGGATTCCCTACGAGCAGCGCGTGATCGACGTCCACCGCCTTCACATCCTGCAGCGACTGCACGATCGACTCAGCGAGTCGGACCTGGAAAGCATGGACGACGACCGGCTGCACGAGACGGTGTCCACGTTTCTCGCCGGCGCCTATCATGATTTCGTCGTCTCCGATGCACGAACGGAGAAGGTCTTCAAGGTATTCCACCAGAACGGCGGCACGGCGCGCCCGCCCGGGAAAACGATGATTCCCCTCGCGGACGTGCGTGGCGTATCGCCGCGGAAAGCCCCCTAAAGCCTCGATCGGTGTCGGTTCCCAGTTCGAATGGGCCGGCCGGACAAGGAGAATTTTGCCGATGTACAGCATCATCCGTCGCGAAGCCTTTTCCGACACCACCTTTCTTTGGGAGGTCGAGGCGCCGGACGTCGCGATGTCGGCGCAGCCGGGGCATTTCGTGATGCTTCGCCTGCATGATCGAAGCGAACGAATCCCGCTCACGGTGGCCGACTTCGACCGCGACCGGGGAACGGTGACGCTGGTGGTCCAGGCGCTTGGCAAGACGACCGTGGAAATGCGCGATCGTTATGATGTCGGCGACAGCTTTCTAGATTTCGTCGGACCGCTGGGCCTGCCGCAACACGTTGGCCAAGCGGGTCATGTCGTGCTGGTCGGCGGCGGTCTTGGCGTCGCCCCGGTCTACCCGCAGCTTCGCGCCTTTCACGACACGGGAAATCGCACCACCGGCATCATCGGCTTCCGCAATAAGGATCTGGTCTTCTGGGAGGATCGCTTTAAGGCCTACTGTGACGACCTGATCGTCTGCACTGACGACGGCAGCTATGGCCGGCCCGGATTGGTGACCGAGGCGCTGCGGGACGTCATCGAAAAGGACACGGTCGACTTGGTGATCGCCATTGGACCGCTGCCGATGATGCATGCCTGCGTCGAAACCACGCGCCCGTACGGCGTGAAGACGATGGTATCGCTGAACGCCATCATGGTCGACGGCACCGGTATGTGTGGCTCCTGTCGGGTCACGGTCGATGGAAAGGTCAAGTTCGCGTGCGTGGAGGGACCCGATTTCGACGGTCATCAGGTCGACTTCAAGGAGCTGATCTCCCGCCAGAAACGGTTTAAGGGCCAGGAGGCCAAGGCCAATACCGATTACGAGCACGTCTGCAATCTCGAGAAGACCCTCTTCGAGCAGGAAAAGCGCGGCTACAAGAAGCTGACGGAGCTGCGGCCGACGCAAATCGCCATGCCGGAGCGCAATGCGGTCGAACGCGCCGCAAACTTCAAGGAAGTGAACCTCGGCTATGGCCTCGAGGATGCCCTGGAGGAAGCGGAACGCTGCATTCAGTGCCGGAAGCCCACCTGCATTTCCGGCTGCCCGGTGGCGATCGACATTCCGCGCTTCATTCGTCACCTGGTCGTGCGAGACCTGGACGGAGCCCTCGGCGTCATCAACGAGTCCAATCTGTTCCCGTCGATCTGCGGCCGCGTCTGTCCTCAGGAAACCCAGTGCGAAAGCCAGTGCGTCATTGGCCGCAAGATGGAATCCGTCGCCATAGGCCGGCTGGAGCGGTTCGTCGGCGACCACGCCCGGCCACCGAAGGCCACCCCACCGGTATTCGCCGAGAAACTGGGGACGGTCGCGATCGTCGGATCGGGCCCGGCGGGTTTAGCCGCCGCCGCGGACCTGGTTCGCGCCGGCGCCGACGTTACCGTGTTCGAGGCCCTGCACGTGGTCGGCGGCGTGCTCCGTTACGGTATCCCGTCGTTCCGGCTGCCACGCGATATCATTGATCGCGAGGTCGCGCGGTTGACCGACCTCGGAATCAAGTTCGAGACCAACAAGGTGGTCGGCAAGACCTTCACCATCCCGCAGCTGATGAACGGCAAGGGCTTCGACGCGGTGTTCGTCGGCGCCGGTGCCGGCGCGCCGTCGTTCCTCGGCATTCCGGGCGAGTTCGCCGGGCAGGTCTACTCGGCCAACGAATTCCTGACGCGGGTCAACCTGATGGGCGGCGACAGGTTCCCCTATCGGGACACGCCGATCGGCATCGGCAAGAGCGTCGTGGTGATCGGTGCCGGCAACACCGCCATGGATTGCCTGCGCGTCGCCAAGCGGCTCGGCGTCCCCACCGTTCGCTGCGTCTATCGCCGCACCGAGGCGGAGGCTCCGGCGCGCGTCGAGGAGCTTCGCCACGCCCGGGAGGAAGGGATCGACTTCTTCTTCCTGCATGCCCCCGTCGAAATTTATATCGATGACGACGGCAACGTGCGTGGCATGAAGGTGCAGAAGATGGCCCTTGGCGAACCCGACGAGCGCGGACGGCGGAGCCCAGTACCGCTCGACGAAACGGTGGATCTCGACTGCGACACCGTCATCTACGCCCTCGGTACCCAGGCCAACCCGATCATCGGTCAGGCAACCCCGAACTTGACGTTGAACAAGTGGGGCAACATCGTTGCCGATGATGTCACCCAGGCGACGAGCATCCCCGGCGTCTTCGCCGGCGGCGACATCGTCACCGGCGGCGCCACGGTCATCCTCGCCATGGGCGCCGGCCGGCGCGCCGCCAAGGCGATCGCCGCCTATCTCGCCGACAGCGAACGGCGGTGGCCGGTGACGCCGGAAACCATCGAGACCTCGGTGCCGCCAACACCGCTTCCGGCCACCGCCGCCGAAACGGCCACTGAGCGCGCCTGAGAGCCTGAAAGGAGGATCGATTTATGCTTTGCCCGAAATGCCGTCAGCCGATCGATGGCCCCGAGGAATACATCTGCTGTGGCACCGAAACACTGGAATGGCGCTGCCGGGACTGCGGCAAGGTCAGCGAAGGGTTCGCGTTCCCGTATGGCATGTGCCCGATGTGCGACGGAACGCTCGAAGCTCTCGAGTCACGGGACATCGACGATGCCGAGTCCTTGACGGCGATCCGGATCGCCTTCGAGATCGAGCTGGGCGGCCACGCCTTTTACACCCAGGCGGCAAGTGAGACGGAAGACATCGGCCTCCGAAACCTGTTCGGGAGTTTGGCGGCGATGGAGGAAGAACACATGGCAACGTTGGCCCGACGCTACAAGGCGGAGATTCCGCCGCCGTCCGCACGATCGGGCGTAGAGCGAGCGGCCATCTTCGCCGGCATCGAACACCAGCCGGAGGATCCCGCCAACCTGCTCCGCATCGCCATCGCCTGCGAGGACCGTGCCGCGGCCTTCTTTGCCGAGAAGAGCCGGGAGGAGCCGGAAGGCTCCCCCGGGCATCAGCTTTATCGGGAACTGGCCGCCGAGGAGATCGAGCACTCCGAGCTTCTCGCGACGGAATTCGCGCGCTGGAAAGCCGGCAAAGCCGGTCTCTTACAATCCGACGGTGAATCCCTTTAAGAGGGCCGGAGCTAAAGACCAACTCTCAGTGATGACGACCCCACGGGCGGCCTTGCGAGGCCGTCACAATGGGTCGTCATCACTGAGAGTGGTATAAAGCCGGAAATCATCCGCCACGTCAGGCTCCGTCCAGCCCGCGTCCCATGGCATAAAATTCGTCATTGGGCCGCATCGACGTAAAGTTGGCCATGCGGTTGCTGAGCGCGAAGAAGGCGGTGATGGCGGCAATATCCCAGATGTCCTCGTCGGTGAAGCCGTGGCCGCGTAGGGTTTCAAAATCCTCGTCACGGATGGATTTGGCGTCGTTCGACACCTTCATGGCGAAATCCAGCATGGCCATCTGTTTCGGCGTGATGTCCGCCTTGCGGTAGTTCACCGCCACCTGGTCGGCGATAAGGGTATTCTTGGCCCGGATGCGCAGGATGGCCCCGTGCGCCACCACGCAATACTGGCAGCCGTTATCGTTGGAGGTGGCAACGACGATCATCTCCCTCTCGGCTTTGGTCAGGCCGCTGTCCTTTTCCATCAAGGCGTCGTGATAGGCGAAGAAGGCGCGAAATTCGTCCGGCCGATGGGACAGGACCAGGAACACGTTGGGCACGAACCCCGCCTTCTCCTGAACCGCCAGGATCTTCTCCTTGATGTCCTCGGGCAGGTCGTCGATGGGCGGCACAGGGGTGCGGCTGATCTTCTTGGCACACATGGTGTCGTCTCCCACCGCTCACATGCTCCGGCGGTACTTGCCGCCGACCTCGAACAGGGCTTCGCTTATCTGGCCCAGCGACAGCACCCGCACCGCGTCGATCAGCACCTCGAAAATATTGCCGTCCTCGACCGCGACGTCCCGTAACCGCTTGATCATGGCCGGCGCCTGGGCCGCGTTGCGCGCTTGGAACTCACGCAACCTCTTCAATTGGCTCTGCTTCTCCTCCTCCGTGGAGCGCGCCAACTCCGGGACCGGCAACTCGGTGCCGCGCGGATTGAGGAACGTGTTCACCCCGATGATCGGATAGCTGCCGTCATGCTTTCGACGCTCGTAGAGCAAAGACTCCTCCTGGATCTTGCCACGCTGGTAACCGGTCTCCATGGCGCCGAGCACGCCGCCCCGCTCGCTTATGCGTTCGAACTCCTGCAACACCGCTTCTTCCACCAGGTCCGTCAGCTCATCAATGATGAACGACCCTTGGTTGGGGTTCTCGTTCTTGGCGAGCCCCCATTCGCGGTTGATGATCATCTGAATGGCCATGGCCCGCCGGACGCTCTCCTCCGTCGGGGTCGTAATGGCTTCGTCGTAAGCGTTGGTATGCAGGCTGTTGGTGTTGTCGTACGTGGCGATCAGCGCCTGCAAGGTGGTGCGGATGTCGTTGAAGTCGAACTCCTGCGCATGCAGCGAGCGACCGGACGTCTGAGTATGATACTTGAGTTTTTGCGAACGCTCGTTGGCGCCGTATTTGAACTTCAGCGCCGTCGACCAAATGCGCCGGGCAACCCGCCCCATCACCGCGTATTCGGGCTCCATGCCGGCCGAGAAAAAGAACGACAGGTTCGGCGCGAAATCATCGATGTGCATGCCACGGGCAAGATAGGATTCCACGTAGGTGAAGCCATTGGCCAGCGTGAACGCCAGTTGTGAGATGGGGTTGGCCCCGGCCTCGGCGATGTGATAGCCGGAGACGGACACCGAATAGAAGTTTCGGACCTGGTGGTGGACGAAGTACTCCTGGATGTCGGCCATCATGCGAAGCGCGAACTCGGTGGAGAAGATACAAGTATTTTGCCCCTGATCTTCTTTGAGGATGTCGGCCTGGACAGTGCCGCGCACGTTCTGCAGTACCCACGTCCGGACCTTGTGCGCCTCCTCCTCGGTTGGCGGCCGGCCGTTCTCGGCCTCGAACCGACCCAGTTGCTGGTCGATGGCGGCGTTGAAGAACATGGCGAGTAAAGACGGCGCCGGACCGTTGATGGTCATCGATACCGAGTTCTTGGCATCGCAAAGGTCAAAGCCGTCGTACAGGACCTTGATGTCATCGAGAGTCGCGATAGAGACGCCCGAGTTGCCGACCTTGCCGTAAATGTCGGGACGCTCGTCGGGATCGAAGCCGTAGAGAGTCACCGAGTCGAACGCGGTGGACAGCCGTTTGGCATCCGAGTCCTTGGACAGGTACTTGAACCGGCGATTGGTGCGATACGGATCGCCCTCGCCCGCGAACATGCGTGTCGGATCCTCGCCTTCTCGTTTGAAGGCGAAAACACCGGCGGTATACGGAAACGCTCCTGGCACGTTTTCCTTCAAGAGCCACGTCAGCCGCTGGCCGTCATCCTCGTAGGACGGCAGCGCCACCTTCCGGATGCGAGTCCCCGACAGAGATGTGTTCACGAGCTTGGTACGGATTTCGCGCTCGCGCATCCGGACCACATAGTCCTCCTCCGAATACGCGTCTTGTACCGTCCCCCACATATCGATGAGCTTACGGCACCGGGGGTCGAGTTTCTTCTCGCAATCGGCCAGCAACACGTCGATGTCCACCGTATCCCGTGACGCCTCGGCCAGCATGCGTTTGGCCTCGCGCAGGCTCTGGCGCTGGCGGGCGATGCCAACCTGCACGGTGATAGCCGCATGGTAGTCACGCACGGTTTCGGCGATCTCCGCCAGATACCGCGTGCGTTGGGCGGGCACGATGCCTTTGCCGGGATCGGAATGCTTGGCCACGGGCCGCGGTGCCGTCGTTTGCCAGTGTCCCAATCCCTTCTGGGTGAATTGATCGACAAGTTCATGATAGAGCGCCGTTACGCCCAAATCGTTGAACCTGGACGCGATGGTGCCATACACCGGCATCTCATCCGGCGACTTCGAAAACTCCTCGCGGTTGCGCTGCATTTGCTTGGCGACATCGCGCAGCGCATCCTGCGCTCCCTGGCGGTCGAACTTGTTGATCGCGACGACATTGGCGAAGTCCAGCATGTCGATTTTCTCAAGCTGCGAGGCAGCACCGAACTCAGCCGTCATCACGTAGAGCGACAGATCGACGTAGGGCACGATGCCGGCATCGCCTTGGCCGATACCCGGCGTCTCGACAATGATCAGATCGAAGCCGGCCGCCTTGGTCGCCACGATCATATCGGTCATCGCACCGGGCACATCCTGACCGGCCTTGCGGGTCGCGACGGAGCGCATATAGACGGTGGCCGCGTCAATGGCGTTCATGCGGATGCGATCGCCCAACAGCGCGCCTCCGGTTTTGCGCCGCGACGGATCGATCGCCAGGACGGCGATCCGCGGCTCGCCGTTGTACATCCTGAATCGCCGGATGATCTCATCGGTCAGTGACGACTTGCCGGCACCGCCCGTGCCCGTGAGTCCGAGCACCGGAACGACGCCCCGCCGATGCGCGAAAGCATGCAGCTCGTCCCGTTGAGTTTCGTTTAAACGTCGCGCCTGCAGCGCCGTGAGAACCCTCGCCAGACTTCGTCGGTCGCCGTCCGCAAGCGCCTTGAAGTCGGCTGGTATCTCGTCGCAGAGATCGAAATCACACTGCGCCATCATATCGTCGATGATGCCCTGAAGACCCAGCTTGCGGCCATCCTCGGGCGTGTAGATGTGGGCAACGCCATAGGCGTGCAGTGCCTCGATTTCCTCCGGAACGATCACCCCGCCGCCGCCGGCGAACACCTTGATCTCAGGGCAGCCCCGCTCGCGGAGCAGGTCGAGCATGTACGTGAAGTACTCCATGTGTCCGCCCTGATAGGAGCTGACCGCGATCCCCTGCACGTCCTCCTGCAGGGCCGCCGTGACGACCTCGTCCACCGATCGGTTGTGGCCAAGATGGATCACCTCCGCGCCGGCCCCTTGGAGCATCCGCCGAAAGATGTTTATCGAGGCGTCATGACCGTCGAACAGGCTCGCCGCCGTGACGAAACGGATTGGATTACGATGCTTGATCTTGGTCTTCGGGGCCTTCTCGATCACATCCGCATTGTCAGGCATCGTGTTCTCCCATTCCCGCTTTCTTGGTTGTTGCCCGGAGCCCTCTTGAGCATTAAGCCGGACCGCCACCGCAAGAACCGACCGAGCTCTATGATAGCGCTCGATCACAGTGCCTATCAAACGAAGGATAGGCACCGATGCCGCCGCCGATAGCGGAAATCCTTGACGCGGAGCACGGGCGACCGGTGTTCTCATGCTCGACCTCGGCCAAGCCATGTCGATTTTTGTTTTCGCCAATGAGGCGGCTGTTGAGGGCAAGCCCGAGCACGTCGTCGACCCGGTGCGTCTCGCACCACGCCATCAGCGCCTCGCGGGCGAAGGCGCTATCGCCGCGGATGCGCACGACGATCCGCGCCACCTTTCCGACGGCACCAGCGGTTCAACGTGCTCTTGCCGCCAAGCGCCACGCCGTCGGAACGACGCGGCAACGCTTTCATACACGCCGAACATCAACAATCGAAATGAAAATACTCTACAGTCCGCCTACAATCCCCGTCTCTGGAAGACACGAACCGCATCCAGCCGTGCCGCTTCGTCACCAGAACCAATGTTAGCGATAAAGCGAAGCCTAAGAGACTTCGTTACATCAACAGTCGTGCCAGAGTAAATCCATTGATTCTCCTGATCGACTTGACCATCGAGTTGCTCAAGTTTTGACCAGGGGCCACCGTCGATCGACGCCTCTGCAATAAGGCTTTCACCAGCGTCAAGTCGGCTGTCGATCCACCAAGCCCAGGACACCGTGAGAACGCCCTTCGTAAGGATATCGGGCGAGGTAAGGGTAAGGTTTGTCGCCGGACCCGCAAACTCGGCGGAAAAGTGACCCTCGGCTCGATGAGCACCACTCAGCTTCACCTTCCCGGCGCCGCTTTGCGTCCATCTTAATAGGTCGATATCGAAATTGTCCTGGAAGAGTGACCGGTCAGCACACTGGGATGCGTTTGCTCCCCAAAGCGCATAACGGCCACAGTCCGTCGACCAAAGCTCGGTGCCGCCGTGCTTTCCGCCATGGTTTGTGTAAAGCCAGTCCAAAGATCCTTCGACCACCTTCTGCCAACCAAAATGATCAATTAAATGTTGGTAGTATGATTCAGCTCTCGCAAGACGACTAAGGCCTCCCTGTAAATATGCTTCGCAATCTTTTGCCAGACTCCCATTGTCGTCGTTGTCTGACAATTCATTCATCAGCAGAAGACGACGGCGGCGATAATTGTTATCTACGGTAGAAAACGGGAACGTAGATAAGTATCTAAAGCTGTTGAATCCGCCGTCGAAACCATATTTCCAAGCGTTGTAATCGTCAAAACCGGTTTGGCCTGTTTCAGAGCCATCGCAGTCTGAGGCAACGGGCACACCGAATGTAATTGGGAACTGCCCATAGGGAGGTCGAGGCCGTTCCGCCGTTAGATATGGAAAGGATGAGGGATTCGCTGGTGCGAACTGGACATTTTGTTCGAGAACATCGTCCGGAATTGTCGCAAAGCCAGCGTAGCGTATGACCATCTGTCCGCCTGCTGAATGGCCCGTAATAAAAACGCTTTTGCGTGCGTTGGGATAAAGTTCGACCGCCCTCTCCAGAATGAGATCGAGTACTCTGAAACTACTAATTGTAAAAGGGCGTCTAGAACAACTCTCGCCAGAGCCGGTGAAGCTTTCGTCACCGGCGTTCCAATTGGAACCATAATATAAATCGTCTTTGTATTCGCCTGTGCAAGCTTCCCACGTGTCGTCGGGATCAGTCACGATCCACGCGCCGTCATCCTCGGCTTCCGCCACGTTGCCATCGTTGTCCACATCCACGGGTTGGTCGTTTTCATCGACGATGACCGTGTCAAAATCGGTCGACCTTGGAAACCAAGGCGCGATAATCGCGACATTATGAGCGCCCACTGCTTCCGCTTCCGAGATGAGGTCGCGGGAGAAGGCCGAGGCGGTACGTGGCAAAGACTGGATGACCACGACGATCCGTGTGATAGACTCGTTACGTGTCTCCAAATCGACGTTAGCGCAGAACCTGTTATAAAGAGTTTGATTGTCAATAGTTACCGGAAACCTCTGATTGCAAGCATCCGCTGCCCGCGCTGGCGAAATAGCTAAATACAATACTATGTGGAATGTGACGACGGATAATACGATACGCCGAACCATTACGTTAAATCTCCGTCGCTGGTGTGATGGTAACTTTACGTCCAGCGTCGTCCATAATTATAATGTTACCTTTTATGACGACATCGCCAACGAAGGTTGCAACGCTCGGAGTTGGTGTTGTTGGCGGGGTACTTCCGGAATAAACGAGGAACCCAACGCCGTGACTTGAGGGTGTTACATTCACCACGAAACCGCCGTTATTCGGTGGGGTTATGGTGAAATCATCCCCCGACTGGCTCACCATGGCCAAAAACGCCTCTTCTTCGGCATCCGGTATGCGATCATCATCGCCCTCGCAGAACGTGCCAGACGTCGTGCCAAAATCCGGGGTCGTCATTCCTCCATAATAAACATGAAGGTAGGTGTTTCTGAGATCGGGCGTACTTGTACCCGTGCTGGCCGCAATGGTGATGCGCGGCTCAATCACGGCATCATTCATCGCCTTGGCCGTCGGCGACAGGTTAGCCCACTCCGTACAGCGCACACGAAATGGCGCCTCGTCAAAGGGTATGTCGGCAGAGATTTTTTCGTTTGTTCCGACAATAAACAGCGCGAATGCACCGCCCGTTCCGCCGTCATTATCGGTCATTCCGACAAGAATCATCTCGTCATACGCAACGGTCAAATCGATCACAATCGGGGAACCGCTACCGTCGAGCGCGGAACCGACCCCATAGTCCACGAAACCATTGTCAACGTCCGCAACTTTGAAAGCTACAGGAACGCGAGCAGGTATCATGCGCTGGACGGTCGAATAGAGACTCGCGAGTTCTGTATCGATAGTCCCGATTTTTTGGTGAATTGATGCACGTGACGCGCCGTTAACGGCGTCGGTACTCCATGACGAGCCATAGGGTTCATTATATATTGAGCTGTTCGCATGGGCCACTGCCGATTCAAGAGCGTCGGAAACCGTGGCTCCAGGCACCGTCGACACATTGGCAATGTCGTCTGAATTTGTCGGGATTGAAGGCTTATTGAAAATTTCTGCGGCCGTACCGCTGGCATCCCAATCCGCGTTGACGTTTCTTCCCGCCTCCACCGAAATTTCCGCAAGCTTCAGTTTTTCTGCGTCTGTAAACGCATTCGTGTTCGCCTCACCTTCGTAAGCAGCTTTTATCGCAGCACCTGTCATATCGGCGGTGGCACTGGTTTCGATTCCATCGAGCTTGCCCTTGTCGGCTGAGGACATGAAGCCAGCCTCTACCAGCGTCGCGGTCATGTGTGCGGCACCGCGCGAACCGCCGTGCGTGGCCGCAAATGCGTCCCCGGCGGCGCCAAGCTCGGGTTGGGACGTCCACACCGCACCATCAAATTTTAGGACCTGATGAGCGACGGGATCGGCAATCAGGACGTCCCGAAGGCTGGCAAGCGCCGATGCCCGGACTTGGGATGATTGGACATAACCTTCAGCATCAAGAGTGGCGACGCCTGTCGGTTGACCTTTTTCGCTGACGTCGATCGCGCCAATGTCGGATGCGGTCATCCCCGACGGGTCGATCGCGTCTTGGTTAACCCATACGCCATTTTTAAAAGACAGAACTTGGCCATCTCTTGCTGTATCGATGATAACGTTCGCCACTTCCTCAAGTTTTTCGAGACTTCCATTTTCGAGTGGCGTTACATAAACTTTTCCATCGGCCACCTCGGAAACAAGAAGGAGGTTTGTCTTACGGGAGTCGGGACGGACACAGGTCGAGAAGATCAAGTCTCCCCTCCGCAACACTCCAGCGGCATCCTGAAAATACGTTGAATCGCAAAGGTCTTGCGCCGCATCGACTGTTTCATAATGGAGCAAGGAGCAGTTTCTGGCATGGGCGACGATGGCGAGATTTTCGGCAGCGAAACTCATCAGTCGGCTCTCCTGAAGTCGAGACATATTGTTTGTGTGGTTTTATTCCTATCATAGGTATTATGCCTCATATTGTCAAGCGATGGGGGCATCGTCCCCTGCTACGGCGCCACTCGCGGACGCATCCGCGCTCGCATCGAGCACGCCTTCGCCAATCAGAAACACCGCTTCGGTCTGATCGTGCGGACCGTCGGCTGCAACCGGGCCAAGACCAAGATTGCCAACCTCGCGTAAAACATCCACTGGCTGGCCAGACTCAAGGAGGAGAGCCGCGCCCGTATAGCGCCTAGCCAACGGCGGAAAATACCGTCGTTACCCAGGTGGACCCCTCGAAAAACCGGTGGCGCTGAGGGCTGACGGCTGATTCACTGGCTCCGTAGCGGGCGGGAGGCGGAGATGGTGGATCAGCGTGGGTTTTTTGATCTGGACGAGCGGTATGCGGCGTTGTCGGCGGCTGGGGATCCGCTGGAGCGGCTGGCGTCGGCGGTCGATTTCGAGGTGTTCCGCGCCGATCTCGACGCGGCGCTCGTGCGCTCGGACCGGGCGAAGGGTGGGCGGCCGCCCTATGACGCGGTGCTGATGTTCAAGGTCCTGGTGTTGCAGGTGCTGTACGGCCTGTCCGACGATCAGGCCGAATTCCAGATCCTCGATCGGCGCAGCTTCGGGCGGTTCCTCGGCCTCGACGACGGCGACCGGGTTCCGGATGCGAAGACGATCTGGCTGTTCCGCGAGCAGTTGACCCGGGCCGGCGCGGTGCAACGGCTGTTCGACCGATTCGATGCCGTCCTGAACGACCGCGGCTACTTGGCGATGGGTGGGCAGATCGTCGACGCTACCGTGATCGAGGCCCGTCGCCCGCGGCTGAGCGCCGGGGAGAAAGCGACGATCAAGGGGGGCGGCACGCCGGAGCACTGGTCGAAGGCGAAGCGCGCGCAGATGGATCGCGACGGCCGCTGGACGCTGAAGCGCGGCCGCAAGAAGCCGAAGTCCGAGGGCGCCGCGCGCGCCGCGACGGAGATCGTCGTGCCGGCGTTCGGCTACAAGAACCACGTCGGCATCGACCGGCGCTTCGGGCTGATCCGCACCTTCACGGTCACCCATGCCGCCGCCCACGACGGCGGGCAGCTCGAAGGCCTGCTCGACCCGGACAACTTGGCGAGCGGCGTCTGGGCCGACACCGCCTACCGCTCGGCGGCCAATCTCGCCCTGCTCGACCGCCGCGGGCTTATGCCGCAGTTCCAGAGGGCCAAACCCCGTGGCAAGCCGATGCCGGCGCATGTCGCCCGCGGCAACGCTACCCGCGGCCGCATCCGCGCCTTAGTCGAGCACGTCTTCGCCGAACAGAAGCGCCGCCTCCACCTGACCGTCCGCACCATCGGCCTCGCCCGCGCCAGGGCGAAGATCACGCTCGCCAACCTGGCCTACAACATGCGCCGGCTGACATGGCTCGAAGGGCGACCCGCGCCCGCATAAACGCCGGAGGGCCGCAAACAGCGACAAGACGACACCGACAAAACCGCAAGAACACGCGACAGCGCAATTCACGGCGAGCAAACCACCCTTCTCATTATCCTCAACCCGATAAACACCGGTTATTCGAGGGGTCCGGTTGGGGCCCGTCGCTCAATTTAAAGGTTAATAGAGAAGTAATATCCGAATTTATCCTTTCCAGTGATAACACAGGATTGGATGCCGTTTCGCGGTGACGTTGTTGGCATGTAAAAACGCATAACCTTGTCGAACTCCGCCTCGGATACAAAATCGGACTGATATCCTGTCCTCCTATTATCACTCTGTATCGGGTACAAATTTAAAGTACGATTCACGTGCCCGTTTTGGAGCCGGAGGCGTAGACGACCAATCAAACTGTAAGGCTTAATATCAAACTTTTTGAAACGGCCTGGAGAATTGTAAACGAAGTTCCCAAGGCTGAAAATAATCCACTTATTCTTGTACTTTCTTATATGCTGTAACATGTGTGAGCCGTGCCCGATCAAAAGATCTGCACCAGCATCAATCAGCACTTCTGCTAGTTTTTGCTGGGCGTCGGTGACATGCTCATAGCTACTTCCCCAATGCGGACAGGCAATGAGGTAGGTATTTGGATAATCGCGCCGAAAGATTTCAATTTGTTGCCTTGCGTTTTCTTCTGTCCACAAGTTAACGCCACCGCTATTTGCATCGGCATAGTAGCCCCAACTGCGATAGTTTGTCTTAAGTTCGTAGCCTCCTAGAAACGCTACGTGGACCTGTTCGCCGCCGAGAGTGAGGCGATGGTGCAGCACGGACTGGGCGTCCAATGCGGTACGACCGGCGCCGAAACTGGCAATGCCCATCGCTTTGAGGGCATCGAGCGTATCAATCAGCCCTTCTTCGCCAAAGTCCATCGAGTGATTGTTTGCGAGCGATACCGCCGTTACTCCAAGCGAGTGAAGAAGCTGGGTTGTCTCTTTCGTATCGGCATGATCAAGATAAGATTTCCGTCCTGCAAGAGTGGACTCCCGACGTTCTGTTAGGCATACCTCAAGATTGGCAAGTGTAAAATTCGAATCAAAAAGAACATCGCGAAATTTTTCAAAACTGTGATCGTACCCATTTTGCTTTAGGGGCGTTAACTTACCCTTCTGCTCAAGCCGGTCTTGATAGCTATGCCCTGGATTAGTATCACCTAATAACGTTAGTATGTATTCGTCAGAATCGTCGTTTGAATTGGAGTCGGGCACTCGTGCCCGCCTGCGTATGATTTCATGCGCTCGCCGAGGGAAGTTTGTTAATTTCAGTCGCTTCAAGCCGCCAAAACCAGGCGTACGATTGACCTCAATGACATGCATTGACCCGGTATCGGTAACACCGAGATCGAGCCCATAAATGCCTGTCTTAAAATTGTCCAACACGCACGCTGAAACGTGATCGAATAGGCGCTGCTTCACGTCAGGGTCGACGGTCAGAATGCTCCCGCCTTGATAAATATTGCTTGCGACGCGCCCTTCAACTTTTACTCTCTCGTAAGCTTCGATGGGGGTGCCATCGATAAAATAAACGCGGTATTCGTTCTGAAAATTCATATATTTTTCGAGTAGTAGTACATCCTCACTCTTCGCGAAATGTTTATGGCACGCTTTAATGGCTTCTTCGCGGTTTTCCAATTTCCGAATGCCGCGCCCTCTATTCCCCGCGACAGGTTTTCGGATAAGCGGATAAATCTCTTGATCCAAGCCGTCGATATAACGCGTTGCGGCGTCAAGCGAGGGGAGAATATGGGCGCTCGTCCCAACGCCGGCATTGTGGAGGGTAAGTAGGTCTGTTAATTTTCCAAGACTATCTCTACTAATCATATTATAAGGATCTGACGTTGGGCAGCCACACATCCCAAGATACTTAGCTAGTAGTAATGTTGTGCCAGCATATCCAAACGTATAGAGCATGGAGAGATGGTTCAGTGATACACCATTGAGAAGAATATTAATTTTATTCTTCTCTCTGTCAAGAATATACGTTACCTGGCGCGGATCAATATAAATAACCTCGTCATAAAAATTTAACGATTCAAAATAAAAACGGCTTTCAATCGGCGACCACTTCTGACGCACGATACCAGCTACCGTTTTATTCATATCAACCTCGTTATTATTTGTTTGTGTAACGCGGTCATTTATCGAGCGGCTGGCCGTATCATTGCGTTACGTTATCCTCCTTAATAGCCCGTTGGCGACGTAAGTGCCGTGACGATGCTCACGCGGCACAGCAGAAGTGACTGGACGGTGGCATTGGCGCCAGTCTGCGGCGGTCATAGGACGACAGCTGCCAGGGCAGCATCCGAGGGGTTGCTATGCGTCACCGGTTGACGTTCCAAGTCCCCCGGCGACTGCCGTTGCCGCACGCGATAGGCCTGCTGCAATGTCAGGCACGGCAACGCCCAAGCCGAAAGCGGCGGCGACGGCATACTTCGACGCTCTGTGCATCTTTCGTGCTCTTCCCTTCGACAAGCGGCGCCAAGCGTTGCCTAAAGACAACTGCCCTATTTCGTCGCCTCCCTTCATCACAACCAGACGGTCTTCGCCGTCCGCCCTTGCATCGGCGATGACGATACCGCCGTGTTCGAGATGTTCCTGCATCGGCGCATCCGTGAGCCGGTCGCCGACGAGGATCAGCTTCCGCCGTCCAATTTCAAGATGCTCCAGTGCGAGGCGGTTTCCACTGCCGACGACAAACGCGTCCGTTGTCGCGCGATTGAGGACAGAAATTCCTTTAAGAAAATCGTCAACATTTCCTTCTTTATGTCGATCGAGAATAATACTGACCGTGCACCCGTCCATATAGAGCCCTCGCGATGCAATCCGCCGCAGTGACATTGCGGCGACGAGCGTTTCGACATCGAGATTGCTGAGGAGGTGTGCGGGGCGTACGCGCAGCGCGCCATTGCGGGGTTCGACACGTTGACCGTTGACGAAACCCTCTTCGCGCAACGATAAGGCTGTGCCTTTGCCGCAACCGCGCAGAACCTCGTCAAGAATTCGCGCCGTCGTGCCGATGCCGCGGTCACCACCGACAACCGCGATCGGGATGCGCCCGGCCCCCTCTACCGGGTACAGAAGGTCAAGAACCTTCTCCGCCATGTTTCGGGAGGCGCCCCGGCCCGGCCACATGTGCATCAGGAGACCTGGGCTACCATTAATCTCGATAATGCGTCCGCCGACCTCTTTATAGGAGCGGGAAATATCCGGGGTGGCAAAGTCGATACCGGCCGCAGCAAGCGGACCGAACGACCGCACCGCTCTTTCTGCGAGTTCACGGTTGTCGTGATGGACAAAATCAGTGCAGTCGATCGACATGGCCCCTGTGGCCATGCTTGAAATGGATCGAAGCCAAACGGTCTCGCCTTTCGGTAAGACCGACTGTAACGTAAGGCCTAAATTTTGGAGTGATCTCGCGATTTCACCATCATACGAAACCTTTTTCACTCTTATTCCATCGCGGCAGGGATCTCTGTTAAGATCTTCGATCAATGCTTCAATAGTTTTCTCGGCATCGCCAATTATTTTTGGGCGTTCGTAGCGCAGTGCCGCGGAAAATTTTCCATCGATAATGAGTAGGCGGTGAACGTCGCCCGGCACACACTCCTCGATCAGAACGTCGGGACCGAACGCCTTCGCGCGCAAGAAAGCTTCCTCGAGTGCGCTGAAGTCGTTGACGCCAACCGTCACGCCGGCGCCGTTGGACCTTTTGGGCGGCTTGACGACGACGAGGCATGCCATCTTTTCAAAGGCTTCATAAGCTCCTTTGGTAGAGCTTACTCTAAACTGTCTTGGGACAGGTAAGCCAAGGTCGCGCATACCTCGATTAGCCAGCCTTTTGTCCATACAAAATTTTTGTGCAATGACGGATGTATCATCCGTCATCGACGAAATGATGTGACGCTGAAATCGCCCCTGTCCGATCCGTATTTTATCGGGGCCTACGGTCTGGACCGGCAGCCCCCGGTTTTGCGCAACGAACTTAACAAGGGATGGCGTATCCAACATTCTTGCGCTGCGCGCCTGACGGAGAAATTTGCCCAAGGCGGCGTCGAATTGCGATGGATAGTGGCGCGAATTTGAAGATACCTCTGATAAAAGCTCCAGAAGGCCAATAAACGCTACCTTCGCGGCCATCCCCGACAGCTTCGGAAATGACGTTTGCCAAACGAGAGCACTGTGGTTGTCGTGTTTTTCGATGTTCGCGAAGGTGTTCGGTTGGAAGTCGCGCGTGACCAGCGCAGCGGTTTCTTCCACTGCGAGGATCGCCTCCAGCAACAGCTCATCGAGGCGTGCGCCCTTTTCGCCCTTGTAGCGCTCCGCGAGGGTTACGCTTCGAGAACGAGTGGGGGCGAAGAAGGGTAGGTTTTGAAAACGCTCCAGGAACGCGTTCTGGAACGCCGTATCGGATACCCATCGGTGGTCTTCGACGCGAGAGGTCCACGTAACGATTTGCCGGAAAACAGACTGTCGGTGGTAAATATTGCATCCGTTCAGAAAAGTGCTGTCGCTAAGCAGCAAGGGAGTTTGTTGCTGGTGAAATTTATCGTAAAAGTTTTCTAGATGTTGGGAAGGAAGATAGGAATTCATGGACTATTTCTCTCTTAGCCCCAAATCAATTCTTCTTGAAATTGGTGCCATGAGATATTCCAGGGCCGTTCGTTCACCAGTCCTGATGAACACATCAGCACCCATGCCCGCTAATACCATTTGTCGTTCATTATCGCTCACGGATGACGAAAAGTTGATGCGCGCCTCGTAATAAGGCTGTCCGGACTGCCGATCGACAAGGCGGTCGGGAGAAACATCCGAAACGATGCCTTGGATCGGCATTCGGCTCCGGCGGGTTAGGGACGTCAACTTGACATCGGCCGGCATCCCCACCTCCACTTCATCAATATCATTCGGGTCGATTACCGCCCGCACGACGAGCTCGTCGTCACGCGGCACGATATCCATGATGGTCGCGCCGGCGCTGATGACGCCGTTCGCCGTGTGCACTTTCATATTGACGACCTCGCCGTCGATGGGGGACGTAATCGTGGTACGACTCAAAATGTCGCGTGCGGCAGTGATCCGATAGGAAATGTCACGAAATCGTGCCCGTTCCTCGCGCAGCTGCTTATTAACGCGTAGAATTTCGCTGGCATGCGTCTCACTCAACTGAAGTTTTGCTTCAGACATACTCTTCTTCAGCCGGGCAATTTCGGCTTGATAGGCGCCCAGATTGCCTTCGACGCGTGCAAGCTCTTGCCGTCGCGCCAAGATACGCGTCCGGGGAATAAGCTTCTTGCCTTCAAGAATAGCAAGTTGCGAAAGCTCTTCCTTCAGCAAATCGCGCTGGATGTTGCTAGCGTTGATCTGCAACTTCAACCCGTTTATTGCTTCTTCCGTTTGTGCAGTTTGTTCATGAAACACCGACAGCCGCTGCGCCTCCAGGTGACGATGACTTTCAAGGATGCGTTGCTGTCCCTGTAAAATGTTGTTCAGAACCGGTTCATTATCGCTCGTCGTAAACTCCTCCAGAATTGTGACTTGGTCGGCCTCATTCTGTTCAGCCACAAGGCGGCCGATAATTGCGATCGTTTCAAGCAGCTGCCCTTCCAGTTGCGCTAATTCGGCCGCCGGCTTGATTTCCCGAATCTTTATGAGCGGTTGTCCTTTGGTCACAAGATCGCCGTCACCAACGAAGATTTCGTCGACGATCCCTCCTTCGAGATGCTGAATGGTTTTACGGTGGCTCGCCACCTCAACAACTCCCGCCGATACAATGGCGCTGTTGATCGGAGCTACAACGCACCACAAGCTCAAGGCGCCCGCGAAGCCGACCATGATCGCGACACCCGCCAATAAGTGGCGATACGAAAAAGGTTGCGCTGTTATTGACGCCGTCCGTAGGCGATCAATTGTGTCGTCGCGACGGACAAGCGCCGTGGTCGTCAACGGTTCTAGGGGATCGTTGGTGTTGGCAGTCATGTGTTAATCCGATGCGGGCGAGGAGAGGCTTTTCGGACGACGCAAGGCGGCAATTTCGTCTGCGTCCTCGATAAGCATCGTTTTGCCGGGTTGAAGCAGAAGCACCTTCGTCGCGATGTTTCTGAGGGGGGGCCTCATCTGTGTCGTAACGACAACAATCGTGCCCTGCGCCTTGAGGCTTCGGATCGCGGCGTTGAGTGCCGATCGTTGTTGACGGTCCAAATGCGGTTCCGGTTCGTCCAAAACAATCAACGAAGGCCAGCCGTAAAACGCCCGCGCAAGCGCAACACTTTTCTTTCTTCCTGTGGAGAGAAGCGGCTCGTCCTCGGAAATGACGGTGTCGTAGCCATGTGGCAGACGAACGATGATATCGTGAATGCCCGCGAGCTTGGCGGCCTCGATGACAAGCTTCATATCGCCCGATGTCATCCGGGCGATGTTTTCGCGAATGGTCCCGTTAAAAAGCTGGATGTGTTGTGGCAGGTACCCGATTTGCTCTCCCTGTCCACCCTGAACCAACCGATGAACCGTAATGTCGCCCAGCCTTACCTGACCGGACGTCGCTTGCCCCGACTTTGGTTCCATCACCCCCGTTGCCAGCCGCGCGAACGTTGTCTTTCCGACGGCGGAGGGACCAATCACGTAGAGCGCCTCGCCAGGCGCGACGGCAACGTTCACGTTGCGAAACGTCGACGTAAACTGCTTGGGATAGCGAACACTCACGTGGTCGAAGACAAGGGGGACAGGCAATTCGCTTCTGCTGATCGACACGCTCACCGGTTCGTGATTTTCCAATGCGGACCGGATTCGGACGTAGCTCTGACGCGCATTGATCATGTCACGCCATTTCTGCATCGCTTGTTGGAGTAGGGAAAAGCCGATACGTCCGACGTAGTAGCTGGCGATAACGGCGCCGATTGTCAGATTGCCCTCAATCACCAGCCACACCCCGAAGCCAAGTATGGCAATCCGGAGGCACCGACGGACAAAACGTGTCGCACCGATAAAGTAGACGTTTATTCTGCGTGTCCGATCGCTTTCATCCAGACGTTCGGAGGCGCTCCGGAACCATAGGTCGGCGAAATTGGATCCCATACTGAGGGAGCCGACCGTTTCCTTGTTCCGTTCGGCGGAGCTTATCCAGTCGTCCTTTTCCGAACCCGCCGTTAAGGCACCAATTCGGCTTTGACGTGTCACGAGTTCGTTTGCAATTCCGAGAATGAGGACAAGCAGCGACGCGATCACGACGATCGTCCCCATGGCCGGCGAGATAATAAAGACACCCGCAAAAAACAGCGGGGCGAACATGACGTCGATCCATGAGACCAACCCCGTCCCGCCGACAAAATTTCTGACCCTCGCGACATCACGCAGCAGCCCCGACGGCGAAGGTAAATCGGATCCAATCCCCATTGCGAACATTCGCGGGCCGATATTTCGCTCGATCCAACTGCCCCAGCGAAGAAGCATAACGCGGCGAAGAATATTAAGCAGGGTCGCTACCAGAACCGCCACGAGGACGATCGCCGTGAGCATAATCAGCGTTTCAAGGCTGCGACTTGAAACGACGCGGTCGAGAACATTTAGGGCGTAAATGGCTGTCGCCAGCCGCAGGATATTAAAGAGAACCGTAAAGACACCAATTGCAATGAGGCCGAGATACGATTGCCGCCACATGTCACCGAGTATGTTTTCACGCTGGTGAACCTGAGACGACGTGATCGGGGGACTTTGATGAAATACATCCATTGTTAAGCTCGTTTTACGAAATGGGGAACGTCGGGCTGTATATTTAAGTCTCTCAAATCTTCAATATCATCCTCGTAGTCATTATGTTCAAAATAATACCCATCATTCCCATTCATAATTTGGAATACATGCCCAGTATCTGTTTGAGGAATAATTGTATCGTGACGCTGTTTTGATATTCCTAGATGTAAGGTATTTATATTCGTTTCCGATCCATTCATGCCATAGTCCGGAATAATTTTCGGAAGTAGTGCGCCGGCTTGAATCTGGAATGGAGTCAATATTTGCGCGTCGAGCCCATTTGCGGTTTCCCGCATCGCTAGCGGCGATCGGGTCAACTGACCGCTGATTGCCAAGACGTCGTATCCCCATCCTCGCAACGTCTCGTAGCCAGCCTTAGCGCCCATAGAGTCGTATGCGGCAAAGACAACGCATGAGACACGAGATCGCAAGCATTCGGACTGCAGGAGAGTTGCTGTTTCGTTGTGCCGAAGGCCGTCCGCAATCTCCATGATGATGACATCGCAGCCACGCCGAGCCGCTTCGTCGATTAATGCAAGAGTTGTCTTTTCAATATCTTTATCTTTTTGCAGATACGTGCTTGAAAAACCACCGTCAGTAAAATCTAAGACGATATCCGCGCCCATATCTCGAAATAAAAAGACATCTCCGCCCGACCCCGTACCGGTAGCCTTTATTCCTGCAACACGATATTTGGTCGATTTTAGGCTGAACATGAGTGATGCTGCCGTGAAGGTTTTCCCCGAATTCATTGCGGTTCCAACGACAACAATCACTTTTACGGCGTGTTCGAAAGGCTCCTGGCTCACGCGGTAATCACTCACGTTAAGCCTCTGGCCGTTTTGATTGCCGACAAGACCGAGCGGCATAATCTTCGTCGGTGGCGGCATTCTGTCGTGACGGTTGATTTCTCGGGAAGCGATGCCCCCCGCGGCAACGAGGTCGCAAAGCCCGAGATCTTCGCTGATGATGGCCTCGTATTGATCGGGGGCGTAGCGACTGCCGTAGCACACGATAATCTCATCGCCGGGCAACAGAAAGGCACGCCGACCGCTCGGCTGTTCTATTTTTCGCTGCTTACCAATTTCTTGAACGGTAGCCATGACCAAATCACCAGAAACTGGCGTTACCATTCCGGTAATAAGTGTCTTCATGTTAGCAACAGGCACTCGACGCGTTGTGAAAGACCGCTTTGCAGAGGCAAAACGCCGCCAAGGCACTCTTGTTACGCCCATTATAAATCCCAGCGTTTGTTTACGTTTTTGTAGTCCCGAAAGCAGATCAGCCTTTATTGCATATTTATGCACATAATGATATGTCGTGCGCTAAGCATTGCCGCATTAATAGGATATTGCGACAGCCGTATAAGTCTATCATTGACAGTGATATTAAACGTCGCCCCTTGTGTGGTTAACAAACCTTTTTCAGAGACTATTTATTCTATTTCAGTTGTAGGTTTTAAACCTATTTGACCGGATTCGGCACGCTGGTTCACTTCCCTAAGTTGCATTCAAGCCTTGTCGGAGTGCGAATGCCTGTTGAGCGCCCCTAAACTAAAACCATTAAGGGAATGTCGCATAATGGGCCGGCAATGCTAAACCCCCGGTTGGGTTATTCTCCGTTTTTTTCCGAATCCGCGTGGCAACCGGGAACCGGCAACTGTGGAAAACGACGCAGCGGTCGTCCTTGGGACCAGCTCAGACACACCAGTGGACGTTGCCGTAATACGCGTGCGCCGGCGGCTCGGTCGGCGGTAGCGCCGCTGATACGGCGCCGTATGCTCAACCAGCGCAGGCGTGCAGAATGCAGTCGGTTTTTAACCATAGCGGTTGAAACCGACATTGGCGGAGAGAGGGCCTACAAAGGCGTCAACGGTCGCGAGACAATCCGCGTCGATCGGGCGTTGGGCATTTCCTGGACGGCCTCGGGCCTCGCCCTTTTGGTCGTGCGGAACGTCATTGCCTCCGTCCAAAGCATTTTCGAAAGCAGCCCCGCCTTTTAAACAGCGCCAGATGACGGACGCGGGGGCGATATCCGGTGAGGCTGCTCTCACTTAAACACGCAAGGAGCAATGAGCCGCCAAAATTATGCCCCATTTGGGCATACTTTTGCCGCGATTTAAGTATATTTCTACTCTACGCGAGTGTTCTTACGTATTTCATTCGACTCATCCCACCTCGTCACGTGATTTATGAAGGCGTCGATCGGCGTCATACCGCCTGCGACCTTCGTTCGTGGAGCCTAATCCGGATAATCGCGTCTTCTAAGCTTACTTGCGCACGACTCTTGACCGATTTCCGATATGTGCCGCTGTGCTGTATCCATTCGACCTTGATTGGTATTTTATGCATGCATTGTCTGTTGAATTATTTACTAAAAATCAGGCGCATGGTGGCGCTACTTTACACGGTTCCGCTAATTTTTCATACAATACATTAAATAAAAAATATTTCTTTATTTATATGTATGGCGACGAATGTATCAACTCTACTAACAGAAAAGGATAAATACTGAAGATGGCTGATCCTGTTGAACAAGTTTGCGACCGCACATTTGATATATCTGAGAATGGTGATACATTAGATCTTGTATATTGCGGTAATATAAATCTTGATAATTCAAATTCTAGTGTAAAACGTGCAATTGTTGTTGTACACGGCGATACTAGGGCTGCTCATAACTCTGCTGATATAATTGAAGATGCCGCATCCTTGGCAAATGATAGCCAGACTGCTGTTATTGCGCCACAATTTCTCATCCAGGAAGATATAATACACCATGGTTTGGGTAAGGATGTTTTGAGGTGGTCAAGTGACGGATGGAAAAGCGGCGACGATTCACTAAAATCATACTCAAATCAGCCCTTCGATATTTCATCTTTTGAGGTGATGGATAAGATTCTACTTCGGCTTGCCGACAGCAAGGCTTTTCCGGACATCGAGGAAATCGTCGTCGCGGGGCATTCGGCTGGCGGTCAGTTTGTAAATCGCTACGCAGCGGGTGGCAAAGCACAATCGGAAGCTCGACCGGACTTATCATGGGAATACATTGTCGCCAACGCGTCAAGCTACATGTATTTCTCTGATGAACGGTTAGTAGAGGGTACAACCGATACGTTTGCCGTTCCAAATTCTAGCAATTGCAGAAACTACAACGATTACAAATATGGACTGGAAGATCTAAACAGCTATATGGCGTCGGTCGGCGCAAGCAAGATCAAAAATAATTACGAGAATCGTGATGTCACTTTGCTACTTGGTGCACTCGATAATAATCCAAATAATTCGAGCTTGGATAAAAGTTGCAGCGCAAACTTACAGGGTTCTCATCGCCTGGATCGTGGTAAGACTTACTTCGAACACGTTCAGGATGAATTCGGCGCGGATATTTTAGACCATCATCAACTGCACGTGGTGCCGGGCGTTGGTCATTCGGGTCGTGGGGTATTCAGCTCGGACGCGGGCCTTGAACACCTCTTTGGCGACTCGGATTCAGGTTCTGGATCAAGCAACCAAACCATCGTTGGCGGCAACAGCGATGATGCCCTTTTTGGTGGCAATGGTGACGATATGATCGATGGTCGTGACGGCGACGACACGCTTCTTGGAGGAGGCGGGGATGACACGTTGATCGGGGGAACTGGTACCGACGTCTTTGACGGCGGCTCCGGATCAGACATGGTCGACTTCAGCTACACGTCGTCCGACAAGTTACGGATCGATCTTTCCGACGGATACGCTTGGTTCCTAAATGACCCCACCGTTCCTCCGAGTTCCAGCAATCGAGCGTCCACAACCGAAGAGCTGATTTCGATAGAGAATGCGAGGGGAGGCGACGGCGACACCGTCATTATCGGCAACTCAGTGGACAATTACCTCGACGGCGGCAACGGCGACGACGACATCGACGGCAGCGGCGGCGATGACACGATTATCGGGGGTAGCGGTAACGACGACCTTTACGGCAGCGGAGGCAATGATGTCGTGGACGGTGGCAGCGGTACTGATACCCTTCGAGGCGGGTCCGGCGATGACACGCTAAGCGGCGGAAGCGGTACCGACAGTTTTGACGGAAGAAGCGGTTCGGACACCGTAGACTACAGCTATACAACCTCCGACAATGTGCGGATCGACCTGTCCGACGGCTATGCCTGGTTCGTCAACGATCCCACTCATTCGCCGAGCTCCAGCAATCGTGCCAGCACCACGGAAAAGCTGGCATCGATCGAGAACGCTGTCGGCAGCAGGGGCGATACCGTCATCATCGGCGATGCCGACGACAACATCCTTAACGGCGGGCTTGGAAACGATACCCTCACCGGCGGCGGCGGCGATGACATTTTCGTCTTCGGTAACAACGGCGATAAGGACACCATCACCGACTTCGACGACGCTGGATCGGACGTGATCGACGCTCGCCAATCGGGCATCGGCACACAATCGGGATTCTATGCGCTCGCTGGCTCTGACGGGAACACCGGCCGCATCGATGCCGGGGACAGCTATGGCGGTATTTCGGTACGGGCGTCGGGCGCCAATCTGGTGATGGATTTTGAAGACGGCGATACTCTTACGTTCCTCACCGAAAGCGGACTGACATCGAGCGACTTCCTCTATGCCTAGTGTCGTCTAGGTCACGTTTCGTCAAAGCGCAGTCGCGCGGAGGATTCACAACGGCGTGATACATGACTCCGTCTCTCGAGAAGGATCGGGAGGCAGATAAGGCGTGTGCGTACAGTCTGGATTTCCGGCGCGGGTGAACGCGGTGATTGGCGAGGGGGCGACACTGGCAGCGGCGCGGCGTTTTGCGATAGGGATTGCGACGGCGGGGGCGTGGCACGGCGGCGTGCCTGGTTCGAGGGCCACTTGATCTCGGCCCGGAGCGGTTGATGACTGTCGACGAAAGGCCACGACGCGGGGCATTCTGGTCGACGGTGCCTCGGGCCGGGCCTTCCGGCCTACGTCGCGCGCGTGCTGGTGCCTGAGCCCCACCCTGGCGACATCGTCGCCATGGACAACCGGCCCGCTTACAAGGTCGGCGGCGTCCGGCAGGCAATCGACTCCGCGGGCGCCAGACTACTTTATCTGCCGCCTTACAGCCCTGACCTTAATCTGAACAAGGTGGCGTACGCCAACCTCAAGGCCTTTCTCCGAAAAGCCGCTACCCGCATCGGTACCGATCGCTAACAAGCCGTCGCTGGCACCCTCGACGCCATCACACCAGCCGGATGGACCCCTCGAAAAACCGGTGGCGCTGAGGGCTGACGGCTGATTCACTGGCTCCGTAGCGGGCGGGAGGCGGAGATGGTGGATCAGCGTGGGTTTTTTGATCTGGACGAGCGGTATGCGGCGTTGT